>LDZP01000106.1_pt1 | contig 41086 bp, 40 predicted proteins | sample 615351 | NCBI WGS metagenome assembly LDZP01 (sample SAMN03408296, study PRJNA278302) | terrestrial metagenome | isolation source: oil reservoir sample I1 | place: USA: Alaska, North Slope, Ivishak formation | collected 2013
CGTATCCACTCGTGTTGGTTGAGATCTTGGTCGTGATCAATCAACAGGATACGCCACCCTTCCTACCTCCTCCCATACACCAGACTTGAGCTTAACTCACCGGATTTTACGAAATACCGAGAAATCAAAAGGGTTTGAGAAGGCATAGGTTTCTCCATGGCGAATCGTTGCAGTTAGATAAAGCTCTCAACGAAAATGGAATGTTTATACTCGCCAATTCCGTCGGGGTGCCATGGAAAGATTGCGACTTTTAGAAAGGTCAGTCTTTAACAAATTTTCTTAATTTGTTTTTCAAAAATGGAAAATATTGATGACCAACATGCTTATGCTGGCTAAATTTATGGGGAGGAGAATTTGAATGGTAAGCAGATACGTCGCTTATCCACTGAGCCGTTCATGATGTCGAGCCACCAGATCTGTGAGAAAGTCAGCAAGTGCTCTGACACGCCGCGATCTTGCAAGGTCTGTTTGAATAACTAGATAGATTGGCTGGTCGACTCCAATGTCTGAGTCGATGCAGACGAGCCCCCAATCGCGTGCAATGAAGTGAGGCAGCACGGCAAGCCCAAGCCCCGCCTTGGTTGCGGATACTTGTGTAGCAAGTGAAGTCGTGGTCAGGGCTGGTTTGCGTCCGCGTAGAATCCGCTCTACCCATTGAGCACCAGGAAGATGTGTCTGCATCTCCCCCCAAGTGATAAAGGTATCCGTGTCGTAGTCACCCTGATCAGGGGTTGATTCTCGGCGTGACTCGTAGTCCGGGCTGCAATAAAGGCCGTACCCTAAGGTACCCAGACGGCGCAGAGTGACATTGCCCCTTTCGGGTCGAACCATCCGTACCGCAAGATCGGCATCTCTTCGATGCAAATTAATGGTCGAGATATCAGTCACAACTTCCACTAAAAGCTCTGGATATTCCGCTCGAAATGCCGGGAGTGCTGGCAGTATTAACCCCGTAGCCAGATTTTCGGCTGTGGCTAGCCGCACTTGACCACTTATCTGCGCTTGAGTGTCCGCACCCGATGAGAAAGCCTGTGCAGCCGCTTCCATTACTTCAGCCTTCTCTACGAGATCGGCGCCATCCTCAGTTAACTGATAGCCCGATTGCTGACGTATAAAAAGAGGAAGTTTCAGGGCAGTTTCGAGTCGCTCGATTCTCCGTGAGAGTGTCGCTATGCCGATGTTGAGTTCCAAAGCAGCCGCACTCAGCGTTCCGCAGCGCGCTACGGCAAGAAATGCCCGAGTATCGTCCCAAACCAGTCCTCTGGGCATGCTATTTCCGATAATGGAAATCCCTTTGTCAGTATCTTGCATTTTTTCCATTTTTTGATCCTGTCACGCTGTAACCTCCATGATTAAGGAGGTCGTTATGAAAAAGCGAACGCTTGGGAAAGACTTCACGGTTTCGGCAATTGGTTTGGGCTGCATGGGTATGAGTGAGTTCTATGGGCCTCGAGATGATAGTGAGTCTTTGCGGGTTTTGGAGCGAGCTGTTGAGCTTGGGGTCGACTTTTTTGATACAGCAGATATGTATGGGCCGCATCATAACGAAGAGCTGATTGGAAAGTTCCTTTCACGTAGCAAGTCTCAAATTCGAATTGCAAGCAAGTTCGGCATCGTGCGCGACCCAGGGGAGTACAAACGTACTTTGGATAATAGCGCTGACTATGCGCGCCAGTCTTGTGAAGCCTCGCTTCGTCGGCTCGGTGTGGAACAAATTGACCTTTACTATATTCATCGCATCAATCCTGAAGAACCAATCGAAGAGACCATTGGCGGGCTGGAGCGACTTGTCCAATCTGGGAAAATTGCTCGTATAGGCTTATGTGAAGTCAGCGCTGAAACTCTGCGTCGTGCTCATGCAGTACATCCTATCACTGCAGTGCAAACTGAATATTCTCTCTGGTCGCGCGAAGTAGAGAGAGCCGTGTTGCCGACCTGTCGTGATCTAGGTATTGGCTTCGTTCCCTATTCTCCGCTTGGCCGCGGATTCCTAACTGGCCGGTTTCAGAACACCGCTGAACTCCACAATGATGATTTTCGCGCTAATTTACCTCGTTTTGCAAAGGAAGCGATTGGATCCAACCGGCGAATTGCCGACGTGATTGCTGAACTGGCAGAGCATAAGGGTTGCACACCTGCCCAGCTCTCGCTGGCTTGGCTATTGGCACAAGGGCAAGACATCGTGCCGATACCTGGCACTAAGCAACTGCACTATCTCGAAGAGAATGTCGTTGCAGCAAGCATCACGCTCAGTGTGGACGAGCAGCGGCAACTCGAAAAGGCCACGGCATCGTTGCCTGTGATAGGTGAACGCTACACCTCAGAAGGCATGAAAGGAGTGAACGTATGAGTGTTTCGACTTCTAATCGACGTACCCAAGCGTTATCCCTCCTTGAGAGGCTTGAGCCTAGTGCACCTGAACGCGTTGCGCAAAATCTTGATGAGTTTCACGAGGACGCAACTGAGATACTACTGGGTTTTGCTTTTACCGATGTAGTGGCTCGTGAAGGGATCTCGCTACATACGCGCGAAATGCTCACTGTCGCTATGCTCGCAGCAATGGGTACGGCTCCGGGGCAGCTCGAGTTTCACATGCGAGCCGCATTGAATACTGGGGTAACTCGTGAAGAGATTGTCGAAATCGTTCTGCAGGTGGCGGTGTATGCGGGTATCCCTGCATCGATGAATGCTATTACAGCGGCGAAATCCGCCTTCACGTCCGTCTAACTTTTTGAACAGAGAAAAGGAGGTTGGCATGTCTGCTCAAAAAACAACTTGGCAAGACTGGGTGGCTGTAACGGCTCTTGGCGTAGGTAGCTTCACTATTGTTACCACGGAGCTGGCGCCGATTGGTTTGCTGTCTAATATCGGTAGTTCTCTCGGAACGTCTACTTCGCAGACGGGCCTGATTGTTACTCTCTATGCATGGATAGCTGTTGCAGCTGCGCTTTTTTCTGCTGTCGTTCTTTCCCGCATGCCGCGGCGTCCACTTTTAGTTTGCCTGATGTTAATCCTTGCTCTGTCCAGTGGGGTTGCCGCCATGGCTGAAACATTCCCTGCGCTCATGGGCGCGCGAGTGATTGGTGCGCTAGCGCATGGTGCCTTCTGGGCAATGATCGGTACTATCGGTGCTCAGATTGTGCCTCCCCATCGCGTAGGACTTGCCACATCCATCATCTTTGGAGGCGTATCGGCTGCCAGCGTGCTGGGTGTGCCGCTAGCAAATTTGATCGGCTCTATCAGCGGTTGGCGTACAGCCTTTATTGCTGTCGCGGTATTGTCATTTGGTGTCGCAGTCGTGTGTTTCGCCACGCTGCCTAAGTTGCCAGGAAGCGAAAGTTTCGGCGCCGCTGCCATGGGACGTGTGCTGTCTAACCAGCGTTTCATGTGTATCTTTGCCGCCACCGCGCTTGTAGTTACCTCTCATTTCATGGCATTCACTTACATCGAACCCTACCTTGTTGGGCAAAGTGATATCACGCCATCAGTGATTGCGTATTTACTCCTGGCGTTTGGTGGTGCTGGATTGGCAGCCAATGTTGTGACCGCTAGCTTGATCGACCGCTGGCTCAAATCGGTTCTGATGGTTGCCCTTTGCCTCGCTTCGGCAGCACTATGGCTGTTGTCGATGTTATCGGATGTTTTGGGCCTATGGGGCACGGTATTAATGCTTATTATTTGGGGTGGGGGCATCGGAGCTGTTTTGGTGGGATTCCAGACTTGGATTCTTAAGGAAGCAGGTGATGACGCTCTACCGGCCTCTGCAATTTATGTCGCTATTTTTAATGCGGCGATAGGTCTTGGTGCGGTGCTTGGCGCTATCGTGCTGTCGACATCTGGGCTTAATGAGATCTATCTATTCGCCGCTGTTGCGACAGCGCTGGGTACCGCTACTATCGCATTAATGTCTGGCCCAGCGGTTGCAACCTCTCAGGCAGAGTAGTTAAAGACTGACTTAGTAAAGCGGTGGGCCTGTTTTAGTGGCCTGCCGCTTTTTCTATCTACTTTGCTCATTAGTAACGCCAATTTATAGCCCGGTTCATGGGAGTGACAGACGGCTTAACCCCTAAAAGATTGAGCACTTCCCCACGGGTATGAGTCAAAAACCTTGACCCATCTACGTTTTCCACAGTGAGACTTATAAATACTAAAATGACTGGAAAACATGTAAGGCCAACCAAGACGCTCGTCTTCAGGTGTCTAGCCACTCCCCGCCACAATCAACACCATCGCCACAATTGAAAGCACTATCCCCACCATGCGGATGCTGCTAATCCTCTCCCAACGCACCAGCGAGCCAAACACTACTGGTATCAGTGGGTACATCGACACAATCACTATGCTGATGATTGCAAGCTGGCCTTCCCGCGATAACGTATACAGCGTTAGCCCTAATGCACTGATGCCTCCCGCTATGGTCGCCAACAGTGGAAAGCACTTTGGTGCTGGGTGTGCGTATTGATAAAAGGGCAGACAACATACGGCGCCGCTGAACATACAGATCGCGATACCGTAAAAAGCTGCGTGGTTGGGCACTTGGCCAAGGAAGTGGAGCTGCAAGGCAAACCCTAAGCCTGCGCCTAAACCCAATAGCAGGCCCGCTCTGGTGCTGCGATTCATCCGCGTTTTGCTCGGTTTACCCCCGCCCGCCGTTAACCCGATGGCGGGCAGGGCGATCATCACGCCTAACCATACCCAGCCATTGGGTCGCTCGCCCAGGAAAACCAGCGAGAGCCCGAGGGCGATGGTGACCATCGCGACCGCACTAACCGGCACCACGATGGCGAAGGGCGCTCGCGCTAACCCTTGATAAAGCAGCCAAGCCCCAAGAGCGGAGCCGATGCCCGCCAGCGCGCTCCATATCCACACGGTTGGCTCCCAGGTGGAAAAGAGCAGAGCGCCTGCAAAACCGACAAGCGCGCCGCCCAGATGGGTGTAAAACGCAATATTGAGCGGCGGGTAAAAACGGGCGAGCAGGCCATTGATAAAGTGTGTACTGCCAAGCAGCACCATGGCGCTTAGCGCAAGGGCGATAGACATGCGGGCTCCTGGTCTTGATGATAAGGGAGGGCCAGCATAGAAGCCGCTAACATGCGGCTGGAAACTCGATTAGGTCATAGGCGGCATGAGGAGTTGTGATGATCAGAGGGGCGGATATCTCCATTGCCCAACTTCGCGCGCTGCTTGCCTTAGCGGAAGCGCAGTCTTATACCCGTGCGGCGGAGCGCCTTGGCGTTAGCCAGTCGGGTGTGAGCCATTCCATGCAGGCGCTGGAGAAGCTGTTGGGTGGCCCGCTGATTATAAAAAGCCCAGAAGGGCTGGTACCCACCGCTTTAGGAGAGTTAGTGATTACTAGCGCCAGAAAGGTTGTGGGTGAGCTCCAGGTGTTAAGCCAGCAGGTGGGGCAGTTTCATAATGAAGTAGATGAAACGCTGAAGGTAGGCGTTATTCCTAGCGCATTATCTGGTTGGTTGTCGCCTTTGCTTGCGAGCTTTACGAGCCGCTACCCGGATGCCATCAGCCTTGTGCTGGAAGGTATGGAGGAAGAGATAAAGGAGTGGGTTGAAAGTGGCGTTATTAATATGGGAATCACAACCGATATCACGCAGCTAAATCTCACCTACTGGCGTGAGCATTTTGATTGGCAGCTATTAAAGAAGGATGAGATTGTTGCCGTACTGCCCGCAAGCCATCCACTCAGCAAACAAGCCAGCGTGACGGTGGCGGAACTAGCGGAGCACCCACTTATTATGTCATCAGGCGGTTGTGAGGCGCTGATCCAGCAAATATTTGCTCACTCGTTAGAAGAGGTTGATACCTTCCAAGTCGATTTTTGGGTACGCGATACGCGAACGTTACTGCAGATGGTCGCTGGCGATGTGGGTGTTAGCTTGGTTCCTACCTTGGCGTTAAGCAATAAGCCCACGGCTAACGTAGTGACGAGGCCGCTATCACCAAGGCGTGACCGGAATTTGATTGCCTTTTGGCCTAAACGGCAGCCGCTTAATCCCGTGGGTAAGCAGCTCTTGAAGGAGTGTTGATGATCAATCAGGCAAAAAATAAGCGACGATATCCATCTCTTTATGAGGAATGCCGATTATCTCAATGCACCCTTGGCCAATCAGGTAAAAGATAACGTGCTGGCCCTGAGGGTAGCTGTAATAACCCTCGCTGATATCCGAGCGATGTTTTCCTAGCAGGGGATTTTCTGCGAGCCAGTGAAACCGGTTTTCAAAATCTCTTAGATAGGTATTCCGTTGGCTCTTGCCCCATTGCCACTCCGTATAATGGCCGACATCTTTTAAATCGTCTCTCGCTCTCGGTGTAATACGGAAACTGTGCATTACGTTTCGCTATCCAAGTCGTTGATTAATGCATCCATCGAGAAATTGTCCACGAATTCACCGGCGCTAGCTTGCTCGGCGCCTTGGGCTAGATGGGTACGTAGCGCCTCAAGTTTACTTTTGCGTTCTTCCATGGCACGTAACGCATCACGTACAACTTCACTAGCGGAGCCGTAGCGGCCGCTGGTGACTTCGTTTCTGATAAAGACTTCCCAGTGCTCCCCTAGGCTAAGGCTGGTCGTAGCCATGATGTTCTTCCTATATTCAAAAGTAACAAATATGAATATAGGTGTGGCTGATTGGAAAGGCAAGAGAGCTCACTGACGAGGCAGGCACCCCGCATTTGCACTGCCGAAAACAGTCTTCTCAGCTCGGCCTGACTAGCCCATGAGCCGAATATGAACCATAATCGGCTCATAATGTGATCTGAATAGGTGGGGCAATCGGCTCATGTATATCTGGGAACAGCACAATTGGCCGCATTTTGAGTGGGACGAATCCGCGCTGCGGCCTACGCTGGATGCCGTGCGGCTGCTGCAGGGGCGGGTGCTGGGTAAAACTGAGGCTGTCCACGGTCAGGCCGCCGATCTGGACGTGGAAATGGATGCGCTGATCCAGAATGCTATTCGTACCAGCGAAATCGAAGGCGAGCGTCTGGACGTTGGCTCTGTGAGGTCTTCCGTTGCGCGCCAGTTGGGTTTAGAGCAGGCCGGTGTCTCCGCCAGAACAACACCAGAATCCGAGGCGCTGGTCGAGCTATTGCTGCAATCCACGCATCAAATGGATGAGCCGCTTTCCCGCGAACAGTTGTGTCTCTGGCAGTCCATGCTTTTCGTGCAAGGCCCCGGCGTGCTTGGCAATGTGCGTGTAGGCGAGCTGCGTGGCGACCATCCCATGCAAGTGGTGTCGGGGCGGCTTGATCGGCCTACCGTTCATTTTGAAGCACCGCCCCGTGCGGAGTTGGAGTCTGAGCTAGATGCCTTTATTACTTGGTTCAACCAGCCGCCTCAGGGACTTGATGGGTTGGTTCGCGCTGGCATCACCCATTTATGGTTGATTACCTTGCACCCCTTTGATGATGGTAATGGGCGTGTTACCCGCGCGGTGACAGACCGCGCGCTTGCACAAGCAGAGCGGCAATCCATCCGGTTCTATTCCTTGAGCGCGGCCATTATGTCGCGCCGCAATGCTTACTACGATCACCTCGAAAGCGCTCAGAAGGGCAGGCTCGATATTACGCCGTGGTTGTTGTGGTTTCTGGACACGCTGAAGGAGGCGCTTGAGCAGGCGCTGTTAAGAATCGACCGTGTGTTAATGAAAGCCACCTTCTGGCAGCGTCATGCCACCACCGTGCTGAACGAACGGCAAATCAAGGTGCTGAACCGCTTATTGGATACAGCAGGAGAGGAATTTGCGCAGGGCATCAATGCGCGTAAGTACCAATCGTTGGCCAAAGTGAGTAAAGCCACCGCCACGCGGGATTTATCAGAGCTACTGGAAAAAGGCTGCCTTTCCAAGCTACCCGGCGGTGGGCGTAGTACGCGGTATTCGGTGTTACGTGGGCGAACAGTGGATGGCACCTTGTAGTAGCGATCGTAGTTATTAAAGTACGATCGCCACTGAGTAAGTGCAAACTATCTATCTCTGCTGTCTATACCGCGTTAATCCTACAAGTGCAGCCAACGTAATCGCTGCCATGCCGCCTGTATAAGCGATAAGAGGCCAAGCGGTGCCACCATTTAGCGCTATTACCACGCCCGTTCCTATTACCCCGACGATAAGACTTTGAACGCAGAAGTGCAGGGCAACGGCCGTGCCTGCCATCTTGCCGAATTCATGAAGCGCACCATTGGCTGTCACCGAAGTTGTGAACACGATACCGACTGCAACCAGCCACATTGATAGGATGAAAGACAAGAAGCTGGCTGTCAGGAAGAGTTCGCCAAACCCAAGCAAGCTTGCGCTGAAAAGTAGTAGTAGCATGCCACGAGTCACGCAGCCGGGAATTCCCTACCTTGGCGTTAAGCAATAAGCCAACGGCTAATGTGGAAATGCTGCCGTTATCCTCCCCGGCGTGACCGGAACCTGATTGCCTTTTGGCCTAAACGGCAGCCGCTTAATCCCGTGGGTAAGCAACTCTTGAGGGCGAGTTCAGGATATAGCCATTAGGCTCACCCATAGTGATCAAAAATGCTTTTGGGTAAACCTTGCATTCATGGATATTTTTTCTTAATTTTTATTAGGGTTACAGAAGAGGCTCTTGAGCCTACTTATCTAGAAAAACGTCGGTAAGCACATGAACTGCCACACAATGGTTGTCAATTGACAACCATTGTGTATGTCTTCATACTCAAAGGCAAATAATGACTCGTCCAGCACATCCGAAAAAAGAGATCGAAACTGCCCTCAAACATGCGGAAGCGGAGGGCTGGCGAGTTGAAGTCGGCGGTAGTCACGCCTGGGGCAAGATTTACTGTCCCTATAATGATGATGAATGCCGCTGTGGTGAGTTTTGTATCGCGAGCGTGTGGAGTACACCGAAAAATCCCGGCAGCCACGCCCGGGCAATTCGGAGAGTGGTGGACAAGTGCTCGACCCACAAGCGTCGAGACGAAGCGGAGTCGGAGGATTGAAGAATGGAATATGTTTTTACGCTGAAATACCAACTGGCTGATAGTGACTCCGACCTAGATGCGTTAGTGGAGCGTTTGGGCGCTGCCGGTTGCGATGATGCTCTGGTGGGCGTGGGGCAGCCGGGCCGCTTGGCGCTGGAATTCTCTCGTGAAGCGGGCAGCGCCGCGGAAGCGGTTCACAGTGCCCTGGTTGACGTAAAAAAAGCGATCCCTTCCGCGCGGCTGATCGAGGCTTCGCCGGATCTTGTTGGCCTGACGGATGTAGCAGACGTTGTGGGCGTTTCGCGACAGGCAATGCGAAAGCTGATGCTTACCCATCGAGCGACGTTTCCTGTGCCGGTTCACGAAGGTAGTGCCTCAATCTGGCACCTGGCGGAGGTGCTTGACTGGCTGATGACCCGAGGGGGTTACCAAATTGATGTTGCAGTGCTGGAGACTGCGAAAGTGGCATTGGAAGTGAATATAGCCAAAGAAACAATTCGCCATCCGGTTCGTAGCCGCGGGGAAATGGAGCTGCTGACCGCTTAGCCAACAGTTCAACAGTTTGGTGGAAGATAAAGACATATTGGCAGAAAATTTGGAAAACTGGGCTCAGCAAGAACGCCAAGTTGGCATTCAGGAAGGCGAGAAGCTACGTATTGAAGGTAAGTGCTAATCTGCTTTATTTCCGTATTCCCGCTTCACGCATAGAACGAAAGGGTGGTCCAAGAGACCGCCCTCTCTGTATTTGGCTGCTGAGAATGGCAGACATTCCCATGCCATGAAAGAACCTGACGCAATGGTTCATATTCAGTAGTGAATAGCTGTTTTGGCGCGGAGCAGTAGTGCCACTTGTATTTGCAGCAACTACCGATGCGCTCAATTTAGATGTTTTACGTGGCTGAGCCCTATTATAAGAACCCCCTTTACTAGCCCATGAGCCGAATATAAATTTTAATCGGTTCACAATATGATCTTAATCATCGGTGCAATCGGCTCGTGTAGTGCTGGGATAGCACCATCATGACCCTTGCAAACGGTTGGTCTACTACGATCTTCTCAGCGAACTAGCTCTCTGATGCAAGCATCGTCCATATGCTTGCTTTATGCATTCGATGTGATATTTTGAATGCAGATAGGGTGCCGCCGCAATTACTACATGCGATAGGAGGTCGAGCTATGGGCATGATGACGATCAGAAGTATTCCCGACGAAGTACATAACGCACTGAAAGCCCGTGCCAAGCAAAATCATCGCAGCGCTGAGGCTGAAGTGCGTGCCATTCTGGAAGAAGCCACACGTCCAGCAAATCGCCTCAAAATGGGCGATGCTCTGGCAGCTTTGGGCCGTAAAGTTGGGTTGACCAATGAAGATGTTGCAGCCATTGAACAGGTTCGCGACAAGACAACTGCTGAGCCGATGAGGTTTGAATGATCGTTCTCGATACCAATGTCATTTCCGAGGCGATGAAACCCGAACCTGATCCGGCCGTCAAAGCTTGGCTTAATGAGCAGTCGGCCGAAACCCTGTATCTGACTACTGTCACACTGGCTGAGTTGATGTTTGGCATTGCAGCACTGCCTAACGGGAAGCGCAAGGACATGCTCAACGAAGCATTAGATGGCCTTATGGCGCTGTTCAGAGGGCGAATTTTGCCTTTTGACGCTGACGCCGCTAGCAAGTATGCCGAACTAGCCGTAACGGCTCGGACCGCCGGGCGTGGTTTTCCCGTGCCGGATGGCTATATTGCAGCGATTGCCGTATCCCAGGGCTATCAAGTCGCATCACGCGACATGGCGCCATTTGAGGCGGCCAATGTGGCCGTCATTAATCCATGGAAGGCTTAACTGTTCTCTTGGCGAATAACGCCGATGATCATCTTCAAGCAGCGACTATTTCTCTCTTTAAGAAACTTTGATTTTAAGCGTAATGAGCACCTAAATATCTCACAATCCAAAGAACGTTCTTGCAGCAAATCCTCTAGATAAAGGGGAATTATTCGCCCAGGCTGAATATTCACTCTCTTCCGTCCATTTTGAAGCACCGCCACGTGGGCAGTTGGAAGCCGAATTAGATGCGTTTCTAATGTGGTTTAACCATCCGCCAGAGGGGCTAGATGCGTTGATTCGCGCTGGCATTGCACATCTATGGTTGATTACCTTACACCCCTTTGATGATGGCAATGGGCGCGTCACTCGTGCAGTTACCGACCGTGCGCTCGCGCAGGCAGAGCGGCAATCTGTGCGTTTCTACTCTCTAAGTGCGGCGATCATGGCGCGTCGCAGCGCTTACTACGATTATCTTGAAAGCACGCAGAAAGGCAGTCTCGATATTACGCCTTGGTTGTTGTGGTTTCTGGACACGCTCAAAGAGGCGCTTGAGCAAGCGCTGTTAAGAATCGACCGTGTGCTAATGAAAGCCACCTTCTGGCAGCGCCATGCGACCACAGTGCTGAACGAACGGCAAATTAAGGTGCTGAACCGTTTGTTGGATACCGCTGGAGAGGAGTTTGCGCAGGGAATTAACGCCCGCAAATACCAGTCGCTTGCCAAGGTGAGTAAAGCCACCGCCACGCGGGATTTGGCAGAGCTGCTGGAAAAAGGCTGCCTTTACAAGCTACCCGGCGGTGGGCGCAGTACGCGTTATGCAGTGGTGTTTGGGCAAGCCCGATGAATCACCTGAGTATTGATATGCTGCTGTCTTCAAATGCTTATTTGCTACGTTGAGTCCATGAAAATCGACCTATACCAAGTAGATGCCTTCGCCTCAAAACCCTTTGAAGGTAACCCAGCGGCGGTGTGCCCGCTGGATACGTGGTTGGAGGACGCGCTGCTACAGGCCATTGCAGCGGAGAATAATCTTTCCGAAACGGCATTTTTTGTACCCACGGAGACCGGCTACCACCTGCGTTGGTTTACGCCTTCGGTGGAGGTGGATTTATGCGGCCATGCCACGCTGGCGGCGGCGTGGGTCATTTTTAATGTGCTGGGCGATAGCGCTGAAACGCTGCAGTTTGAAACGCGTAGTGGGCCGCTATTAGTGCAGCGTGAGGGCGATGAACTGGCAATGGATTTCCCCGCAAAAACGCTCGCGCCACTAGCAATGCACGCGGAGGTAGCCGCAGCCCTCGGCGGTATCGAGATTGAGGCGCTGTTGATCTCAGATGACATTGTGGTGGTCGTTGAAGATGCGAGCGTGATTGAGCGCCTTGCACCGGATATGCAGCGGCTTAAACAGCTGCCGGGGCGGGGTGTGGCGGTCACTGCGAAAGGTGATGATGTGGACTTTGTTTCCCGTTGGTTTGGCCCCAAAGTGGGCGTGGAGGAAGATCCGGTGACCGGCTCGGCCCATACCTCGCTTGCGCCGTATTGGGCGGCGCGTTTGGGTAAGCAGGCGCTTACCGCCCGCCAGGGTGGTGCCCGCCAAGGCGCGCTTAGCTGCGTTGTAGAAGGCGAGCGGGTGATGATTAAAGGCCGTGTGGCACCTTATTTAACCGGGCAAATCATGCTGCCCAACGCCTAAGGTGGGATTAACCGCTTGCGCATTAAGCCTCTTCGATACCCTCCACCATAAACACGCGGTAGTCGGCACCCAGGAAGCGGTGCTTGCGGGCTTCCTGGTAGGCGGGGCTTTCGTACCAGGCGCGAGCAGCGGCCATATCGGGGAAGCGTAGAATCACCGCCCCTTCCATGGCACTGCCTTCCAGCACTTCAAAATCACCGTAGAAGGCTAGCGGTTGCGGGTCGTGGCCTTCACGGGCGGCTTTCGCTTTCTCGCTGTAGCGCTCCATTTCCTGAGAATCGTGCGTGTGTTCTCGGGTGAGTACGACATACGCGGGCATCAACTTCTCCTTACTTATCGATCAAGAGCGCTATTAAGAAAGCTTTTTGAGCAGCGCGTGGGCGGTGGCTTCTGATGAGCCGGGATTTTGCCCGGTGATCAGCAGGCCGTCCACTTCCACGTGGGAACTCCAGTCATCACCTTTGGTGTAGTGCCCGCCGTTGTCTTTCAGCATGTCTTCCACTAAAAACGGGACTACGTCGGTTAGGCCAACGGCCTCTTCTTCACTGTTGGTGAAGCCGGTAACGTTGCGGCCTGCCACTAGAGGTTTGCCATCGCTGCCTTTTACATGGCGCAGCACGCCGGGGGCGTGGCATACCGTTGCGACGGGTTTGTTGGCGGCAATGGCCTCTTCGATCAGGCGGATTGAGATGGGGTCTTCGGCGAGGTCCCACAGCGGTCCGTGGCCACCGGGGTAGAAGATGCCATCAAAGTCAGCCAGGTTGATATCGGCCAGCTTGTGGGTATTTGCCAGCACTTGCATGGCTTCGGTATCAGCCTCGAAGCGCTTGGTGGCGTCGGTTTGGGCATCCGGGGCGCTGCTGGTGGGGTCAATCGGCGGCTGGCCACCGGCAGGGGAGGCCAGAGTCAGCTCGGCACCCGCATCCATAAAGGCGTAGTAAGGCGCGGCCAGCTCTTCAAGCCAAAAGCCGGTTTTGTTGCCGGTGTCGCCGAGTTTATCGTGTGAAGTAACAACGAGTAGAATTTTCATGTAGGCATCCTTTCTGGTGAGTAGACGAAGTGTAGTCGCTGCCTAGTCATTGATGAAGGTCGCAGCAGCGATCAGCAGGCAACTATCCGGAAATTCCGTAGTGTGCGTCAGCCAGGAAAATCGCGATCTATCTGAGGGTATCTTGCGGGTCTATTGTGGGTTTTGGCTCCGGTTCTGGCTCAATGATGATTTCTAGACCCTGCCACTCTTTTTCCAGTGCCGCCAAGGCAATTTCATAACAGTCCTCAATATGGCTATTGCCCATGACCTTCATGGCGGTGAAGCTGATGCCGCCTGCCACGGCGCTGCCTACAAAGGGCACAAACTTGGAAACCCCCTTGGCGGCTATCTTTACGCCCATCTTATTCATCAGCGTAATGATGAGCTTTTTGGTGATGAATTTGCCCGCCATCTTGCTGCCCGTGTTGGAAATAGCGGTTATCACAAACAGTTTGCTTTCGGTGTCCAGGCCGTCGATTTGTTCAGGTGACAAGCCGAATTTTTCATTAATTTTGGGAATTAACCGCATTAATATGGCAACGTCTGAGCCGATATCTAGCCCCGGAATGGGAATCATCGCGGAGCCTGCGGAAAGGCCTGCGCTTTTGGTCACCATCGCATGGCACGACTTTTTAATGGCGTCGAGTTCTTCTCTTGTCTCGATCATAAACGGTTCATCTGCTTGACCCTGTAACGATGATAGAGTTTAGGCTAGTTGTTACTCGGTTGGTTAACAAGCAGGTAACGGGCGATGAAACTGGTGTCGGAGTTATTAAGCATTGCGTTAACCGCTGCCCCTTGGCTGCTTTTAGGCTTAGTGATAGCGGGGCTAATTAAGGCGTGGATGCCTGAGCACTTGCTGCAGCGCTGGATGGGCGGGCGCGGCTTAGGCAGCATTACGCGGGCGGCGGTGATCGGTATGCCGCTGCCGCTTTGTTCCTGCGGGGCTATTCCCACCGCGCTTGCGCTGCACCGTGGTGGGGCGGGGCGCGGGCCAACCACGTCGTTTTTGATTAGTACGCCCGGTGTGGGGGTAGATTCAGTGCTATTAACCAGCGTGCTGCTTGGCCCAGTAATGGCGCTGGCACGGGTATTGGGGGCACTGGTGACGGCTATTGTGACGGGCATTTTGGTGGGGTTCACCAAGTCACCTGTGGTGGCACCCGCGGCTACCAGTGGCTGCTGTGCATCTAAAGGCTGTGGTGAAAGCCATGCGCATAGCGAAGCGCCAGTGGGCACATGGCAGCGCTTGCGAGCAGGCTTGCGTTATGCGTTTAGCGATTTGTTGGATGATATTAGTGCGTGGATGTTTGCCGGGCTTTTGCTGGCCGGTGTGCTGGTGACCTTCGTGCCGCCGCAAACCTTAGTCGGTTTTTCGGGTGGGCTGGTGGCGCTAATGCTTATGGCGGTGATTGGCATTCCGCTCTACATTTGTGCGGCGGCGGCCACGCCAGTAGCCGCTGGGCTGCTATTGGCGGGTATTTCTCCGGGTATGGCGTTGGTGTTCCTGCTGGCAGGGCCCATCACTAGCCTGGCTACCTTGGCCATTCTGCGTCGTGAGCTGGGCAACCAGGCCCTAGCGGTCTACTTGGGTAGTGTGCTGTTGGTCACCGTGCTGATAGGTTGGTTGTTTGATGCGGCGCTAAGTATCACCGGTTGGAATGTAGTAGAGCAGGCCAGCCAGGTGCAGGAGCTACTGCCTGCTTGGCTTGAATGGCTGGCCTTAGTGGTGCTGGCCTTGGTGGCGTTTCGCCCTTTACGCAGGCGGCTGCTAGGGTTTTAAAGGGCGCTGCTTGCTTTGTTCGTATAAATCCTACGGCCGGCTAAACCGATAGCGCAGTTTAGGCAGCGTGCGAGCCACTGGGGGTAGGCGAGTGGCCATGATAAGAGCGCCAATAGCGGCGTACATGACCCACTCTTGCAGGTCGGCGCGCACTACCCAAAAGAAGTGCAGCAGCACTAACCCCAAAATGGCGTAGGAAAATTTGTGCAGCGGCTTCCAGCGTTTGCCAAGGCGCTTCATTGCCCAGCGGTTGGAGGTCGCGCCTAGTACCGCAAGGCCGATCAGCGCGATCATGCCGACGATAATGTAAGGCCGCTTCACTAACTCGCTACCCAGCAGCGCCCAGTTAAGCCCCAGGATAAACAACGCGTAGCTGAGCATATGCAGCGTGGCATAGGCGAGTGCCCAGAGGCCAAGCTGGCGACGAATCAGCGCAAAGCCTTTCCAGCGGGTGAGTTTGGTCAAGGGGGTAAGGCTTAACGTAAGCAGCAGCATCCATAACCCGCCAATGCCGATATTCAGCAGTAAGTAGCGCCCCGGCTCGGGGCCAGCGGCGTTATTGGCCACCTGCCAGCCCCAGAATAGCAGCGGCGCTAGTGCGGCCAGAAACACCGCCGCGCGCCACAGTAGCCATTTTTTCGGTGCTGCCATCAGTAGTTTGCCCTCAAATCCAGCCCCGCATACATCTCAGCGACCTCGTCGGCGTAGCCGTTAAACATCAAGGTATCAATGGTATTGGGGTTAAACAGGCTGTTGGGCAGCCGCCGTTCGGTGGCTTGGCTCCAGCGGGGGTGATCCACTTCTGGATTCACGTTGGCGTAGAAGCCGTATTCATTGGGCGCAATGAGCTGCCAGGAGTTGACCGGCTGCTCTTCCACCAGCGAGATACGCACAATCGATTTGATGCTCTTAAATCCGTACTTCCAGGGCACGACTAATCGCAACGGCGCGCCGTTTTGGTTAGGCAGTTCGCGGCCGTACATACCCATGGCCAGCAGTGTTAAGGGGTTCATGGCTTCGTCTAGGCGCAGGCCTTCCACGTAGGGCCAGTCGATTATTGAGAATGATGAGCGCTGACCGCGCATTTGCTCCGGGTCTACTAGGGTTTCAAAACGCACGTATTTGGCTTTGCTGGTGGGCTCGGCGCGTTTGATTACCTCGGCCAGTGGAATACCCAACCAGGGGATCACCATCGACCATGCTTCTACGCAGCGCAGGCGGTAAATGCGTTCTTCAAACTGAGAGGGCTTGGCAAAATCTTCAAGTGCAAAACGCCCACCGTTGTTGACTTCGCCATCCACCACCACGCTCCAGGGCTGGGTTTCCATGCTGCCTGCATAGCGGGCGGGGTCAGACTTGCCAGAGCCAAACTCGTAGAAGTTGTTATAGCCACTGGCATCGTTATAGGGGGCGATTTTATCTTTTTCCGAGTCGTTTGGAGTGATCGCCCGCCACTGGGTGTCGCTGATTTTTTCTTTTAACCACTCCGGCGCGCTGCCTTCAGGAACATCAGAGTAGTCGGCGTTAGCGCGGGCGTGGCCAGAAAGCGCAAGCCCAGCACCTAACCCTGCGATACCGCCGATAAAGCGCCGCCGGGAGAGGTAAATAGATTCTGGCGTGACATCGGATTCGTGCAAGTCACTCGGTTTGGCAATTTTTATCAGCATGGGATGTCTCCTGCTGGTTAGGCGTTAGGCTAGATAGGCTATGAGCCGTTTTTTAAGAAGTGACGGTTCGACGCGTGAAACACTTAAAAAGTTCTACATAACTTGTCGTTAATAGCATTTAAAAACAAGTATTGGCGGCTCAGTTAGCATTCTACTCTGTCCAATTGCACGCTTGCTTGCTTCATTCAGCAAGGTGGTCTGTACTTTATTTTTCCACTGACCTGTTCTTCCATTGGTCTGTTCTTCCACTGACAAGGATGTCCCAGCTTACGGGCCTGTTGGTGGCCAACAAACGGCACGCCTCAAACAGTAAGGAATCTATGAAAGCAATCAGCTCGTGGCTCGCATGGGGTGTGTTGGTGATGGCGCTGGCCTTTTCCAGCCTATGCGCGGCGCAAACTCAAGGAGAAGAGAGTGACAACAATCGATGGTTTACCGTCGATTCGTTAAATACGGGGCTGGGTGCCCCCCAGAGGAAGCGAGCCGGGTAACGCCGCGGGAATCGATAAGAAGTTTTCTAAAGCTAACGGAGCAAGAAGAGTATGCGGCCGCGGCTCACATGCTCAACCTTTCTGAATTTTCTGAAGATGAACAGCGCGAGCAGGGTAGCGAGCTCGCCCGGCAGCTGGCAGAGATTTTTCAACGCGGCGAGTGGCTTAGCGTTTCTGACCTGCCCGGCCGGGAAGACGCTGTGATTGAAGACCCCACGGGACAAAACCCGCGCGTTGGCGAAACACGCCGCAATGTTGAGGTGTCATCCTTAAAAGCCGACGGAGAAACCTACGATATTCGCTTGGGCAGATACCGTGTGGGTGACCAGGAACCGGTCTGGCTGATTATGCCTATCAGCGTATCGTATATTCCGGTGCTGTATGAGCAGTATGGCCCCTCGATGCTGGAAAGCTATATTCCAAAGCGCTTGCAGGCATCGTTTGGCATCCTGAAAATTTGGGAGTGGATCGCTATTCCGGTCTTCTTGCTGTTCATTGCGATGGTTGGGTGGGGGGTTCACCGCTTGATCATGTTGATGTCGAAATGGCTGCCTTCGGGGATGTCAAGCATTTTTGCCAGTCAAATTGGCATGCCGGCGGCGCTGATTGCGATGTCGCTGGTCACCCAGACGGTGCTGGATTATGTGGTGTCGTTTTCCGCGGTTGCGACCACCACCTTTCGTGTTCTGTTAATCAGCGTTTTAGCCTGGGGAGTGGGCACGATTGCGTTGCGCCTCGTCGATACCATTATGCTGCGTTTGACGCGTCGTATTGTGGGCGAAATCGATGATACCAAACCCAGGGACGAGCGCAGGCTACTGACCTCACTGTATGCGTTGCGCCGGGTCATTATTCTGATCACCGTAACCGGCGTATCCATCTACATACTGGGTCAGATTCAGCTCTTCGAAACGCTTGGCTTATCCATTCTGGCTTCTGCAAGCGTCCTGGCTGTATTAGTGGGGGTGGCGGGTCAAACGGTACTTGGTAATATTCTCGCTTCCTTTCAGTTGTCGTTTGCCAAGCCCATTCGTATTGGTGATCTGGTGGTTTTTGAAGGCGAGTGGTGCTATGTGGAAGGCATCTTTTATACCTTTATTCGGCTGAGGTCATGGGATGAGCGGCGATTGATTGTGCCGGTCACGTATTTTACGTCTAAGCCTTTCGATAATTTGTCGGTAAAGAGCACCAAGATGTATCGCTCGCTAGCGCTGACGCTTCACTTAAGTGCTGATATAGGGCTGTTAAGAGATAAATTCCTCGAATTCGCCAAAGAGGAAGAGAGCATTATTGAGCACCATAAACTGCTCTGTTACGTGACGGCTCAAGTGGGAACAGCGCAAACTGTCACCTGTTACCTTATGACGTCCGACCCGTTAGCGGGTTGGACAGCAGAAATGAATGTGCGCGAAAAACTGTTGGCCTTTATCCGCGATAACCATCCCGAGTGGTGGCCACGAGAGATCGTGGTTATCAGTCATGAAGATATCGCCCGTGGGGCGCAAGGCAAAGGCTCGGCGGATCCAGATAGTGATGAGGTAAAGCCATCGCAATAGAGAGCCATCATGCAGCGGAAGGTACCGCTGCTTTCTCGTGAATAGCAAATTGCTATAAATAGCAAATTGCTATAAAGTAGCCATATAAATGAGGATCCTGCTAGTGCACGTCATCACACAGAAGCGTATTTGGGAGGCTATAGGAGAAAACCCAAATACTGCCACTGCTCTAGAAGCGTGGTACCGGCTGATGAAGTCTAACGATCCAAAAGATTTCAATACAATGAAAGCGCTATTCCCAGCCACTGATAAAGTGGGAAACTTTCACGTTTTTGATATAGGTGGCAACAAGCTGAGGTTAATCGCTGTTGTTCATTATCAGAGCAAAAAAGTATTTATCCGCCATATCCTTGATCATAAAGAGTATGACAAAGGTAAGTGGAAAAAGGAGTGACTATGCACGCACTCGTTGAACAAGCGACCCAACACTGGGTTTATCTTGCCCCTCTTCTTAGCGATCCACGTACCGAAGCTGAATATGATGCCCGGGTTGAGGCGCTTGATGAGATTCTTGATCTTGTCGGTGACGATGAGTCTCACCCCCTTGCCGGTCTGGCGAATCGCTTGGGTGATATCATTGAATCCTATGATGAAGCACATCGCCCGATGCCTGAGGTGTCTGGAAGTGAGGTGCTTCGCTACCTTATGCAAGAGCATGGAATAGCGCAGAGCGAACTACCTGAAGTTGGTGCTCAATCGGTGGTATCTGAAGTTCTCAATGGACGCCGCAAGCTAAACTGGCGGCAAATCTGCGAGCTTTCGGAGCGGTTTGGCATTGCCACCGACTCGTTCAAAGACCCCAGGAAAAAGCCGCACGTTTTGACTTAATAAAAGCCTCAGAGTGTGCCGCGGCCAATTAGCGTTAAGAAACCGTCTTTATCGATTAACCCTTTGTCACCTGTTACGAACCAGTAATGGCCATCTATCTCGCGTAGTGCCTGGGCAGTACGCTTGGCGTCGTTGAGGTAGCCTTGCATTACCTGGGGGCCGCTAATCAATATCAGGCCTGGTTCGCCGGTGGGCTGTTCTGCGTAACTTATGGGGTCGACAATTTTGAAGCTGGTGCCGGGCAGTGGCATGCCTACGGTGCCTAGTTGACTGCCTTGCTGAAGATTCACTGAGGCGACGGGCCCAATTTCAGTGGCACCGTAACCTTCATAAATAGGCTTATGGAATTTCAGTGCAAAGCTTGAGCGCACGTTTTCGTCGAGCTTTTCTGCCCCTGCCACGACCACCCTTAAGCTTTCCAGCATTGGCGGATGGACGTTAGGGCTGCCTACAAACACAGACAGAAAGCTTGGGGTGCCTAACATGACGGTGGCTTTGTACCTGGCAATGGCGCTTGCTATGCCGTGGGCATCGTTTGGTTCGGCGTGAGACACCAGCGGCAACCCTTCAATTAACGGCAGCAGTTGCGTCACCGTGAAACCAAAGGCGTGGTACAGCGGCAGCGACCCCATCACTACATCGTCACTTTGAGTATTAAGCACATCGGAGGTCTGCTTAATGTTCGCCATTAGGTTGCGATGGCTCAGCATGACGCCGTTGGGCTGGTCTTCACTGTCGCTTGAAAACAGGATAGCCGCCGTGGCGCTGGTGTCGTTGGCGCGACAAAAGCAGCGTTGTAACACCCATGCGGGCAGTAAACGCACGGCCACCCAGGTACTCAAGCGTTCGGCCTTGCTAATTGAGGCTTGCAGGGTTTCCAGGTACACCACCTGCTGGTTACTCAATAGCTGGCTCACGTTTAGCCCACGCTGCTCAAGTTTCTCCACAAAGTGGCGTGAGGTGAAGACTGTTTCGATGGCTGCCTGGGAAAGGGTGAAAGCAAACGCCGCCTGGGTAGTCGTGTGATTGAGATTGACCACCGTTTTGCCTGCCAACAGCGTGGCCATATTGGCGATAACCCCGTCACTGCTGGTGGGCAGCAGCAGGCCAACGTTTTGACCAGGGTTAAGCGTGCGGATACGCTTCGCCATCATTACGCCGGCGGTGAGTGCTTGGCTGGCGGTGAGTGAATGACCTTGAGTGTCCACTAGAGCACGTTCACTGGGGCGGCGCTTAACGCTTTGAATCCAGGCGGCAGGTAGCGTGGGTAACTCGGCCATGGCCAACTGCCAGGAGCGGGTTGCTTGCTCAAAAATGCGCCGTTTGAGTACATCAGGGGGAGTATCTTTGGGCAGCTGAGTGCCAAAGGCGACCACGACTGAGCGGTGCAGTGGTGAATTGCGTAACTCCTTTATTTTGCTTGAGGAGCGTGAAAACTGGCTGCCCCACAGGCCACGTAGGTAGAAGGGGACGATAGTGACGTCAGGGTTGGCCATCTTGCAGGCGCGTTCATAGCCACGGCGGAACTCACCTAACTGACCGTTACTGCTAATGGCTCCTTCCGGGAACAGGCATACCACTTCACCGGCATTTAACTGATCGGCAACATCGGCTAATGCCTTATCTGCGCCGGCACCACGCTCAATAGGAATACAGCCTAGGGCCTTAAAGAACCAACGCAGGTACCAGCGCTGATAAACGCTTTTCAGCATGACAAAGCGAACGGGCCGGGGGCTGGCGATCTGTACCATTGCCCAGTCCACCCAACTGATGTGATTACCCAGCAGCAAAACGCCCCCTTGAGCGGGCAGGTTCTCTAGCCCGTGTACCTCTACACGGTAGCGGCGGGTCAGCAAAAAGCTGAGTAGAAAGCGCACCAGGCTTTGGGGCAGTTTAAAGACGGTATAGCCGCCACCTATCATCGCCACCGAGGCAATGAGCAGCAGCAAGTAGTGGCTATCGACACCCGCTAAAGCGAACAGCGCCGTGAGCAGTAAAAAGCTCAGCATGGCGATGTTCTGAATCCAGTTATTGGCCGCTAACACCGTGCCTAGCTCGTGGTCGGCGGCGTGGAACTGAATCAGCGCATTGAGTGGCACAATAAACAGCCCGCCCATCATGCCAATAAACACAAAGTTCACTGCTTGGCTGAAAGGAGTAGTGAATAGCGGCAGGCACCATAGCCCGATGGCCACGCCTAAAGCGCCAACCGGCACTAGCCCGGTTTCTATACGGTTGTGGGAAAGCTTGCTGGCTAGCATGGAACCCATCGCAATGCCGATACCGCTGGCAGCGAGGATGCCCTGCAGCACCAAGGTGTTATCAATGCTGAGTGCATCTTTGGCATAGGCGGGAAAGGCGGCCAGCAGCACTTGGCCTACCGACCAGAAAGTGGCGAGGCCGATAATCGAAAGCCTGAGTACTGGCTGGCGCGCAATGATGCGCAGGTTATCTTTCAGGGCGGCACCCTTAATGTAGCGCTGCCACGTTAACGGTGTGTTGGGTTGCATGGTGCTATCCAGCCCAAGGCGATAAAGCGACACCACTTGGAGCGCGCTATTGAGCACCAGTAGCCAGCCTAAGGGGGCAATGTGGCGTAATAGCTGCGCTGGGGTTTGCTCAGCAGGGGTGATCCAGGTTTCAAATAGCGCGGTAAACGCCAGCGTGCCAGCTAAAATAGCGCCCATGGTGATGGCTTGAACGAGGCCGTTGGCCTCCGCCAAGCGCGGCTTACCAAACAGCCTTTTTACCAAGCCATACTTGGCCGGCGAGTAGAAAGCTGACTGAATCGCCAGCAGCAGTGTCATCGCGAAGGCCAGCCAGAACCAACCTTGATAGTAGGCGGCAGTAATGCCCAGGGAAATCGCCACGGCTGCCCAGGCAGAGATGCGCATGACACGCACCTTAGGGTAGCTATCCGCCACGTGGCCTGCTGGGCTAAATAGCACGATAAAGGGGAGTAGGATTAACCCGTTCACTAAAGCAGTGAGCACCACTTGGGCGGTGCCATCGTAGCTTTTGAAGACCGTGTTTTGAATCACGATCTTATGCCCTAAATCCACAAAGGCATTGAGAAATATAGCAATAAGATAGGGCCAAGCACCCTTCATGTGCAGCAATCTTTGCATCGTGTGTTAGCCTTTGCAGTGCCTGAATATCATCGTGCTGTCTGCGTCTTACGTTCTAAGTCGCACATTTCGCTAACGTTCTTATCAATGTTCTTATCAATATGATGAAATACCTATGAGCATAATAACCCCTTTTCAAGCGCTGGCTTGCCCGCTGGATGGCGAGCCGTTAGCGCTAACGGGCAGCGTTTGGCGTTGTGCGGCCGGGCATAGTTTTGATATCGCCAAGCAGGGTTACGTGAACCTGCTGCCGGTGCAACACAAACGCTCCCACGACCCGGGCGATAGCAAGGCCATGGTGGCCGCTCGCCAGCGTTTTCTCGGTGCTGGTTACTACCAGCCAATTGCTGATGCAGTGAGTGATGCCGTATTTAGCCACGCAGGAAGCCAACATCCAACTAATGAACCCCTTAGCTGCCTGGATGCCGGCTGTGGTGAAGGCTATTATCTGCGTCAGTTAGCCCATGCTGGCCAATTAGCCAACGCTGCGCCAAATTCGCTGCCGCTTTCATTAATAGGATTGGATATTTCTAAGTGGGCAGTGCTGGCGGCCGCTAAGCAGGATAATAAACAGGCACCGCTAAGCAGCTGGGTCGTGGGTAGTAATGCGCACATACCGGTGCAGACGGAAACGCTGGATAGCGTGCTGTGTATGTTTGGCTTTCCGGTATTAATCGAGTTTGCCCGTGTGCTGAGAACCGGAGGCTTACTACTGCAGGTTGAGGCGGGGCCCAATCACTTGAGGGAGCTGCGGGAAGTTATCTATCCTACGTTAAAGCCTGAACGCTCGACCGAGACAGAGGTGCTGGAAGGGTTTATTCACCATAGCAGCGAGAGAGTAAGCTACCCGCTTGCGCTAAACGGAAGTGACGCAATTGCCGATCTGTTGGCGATGACGCCGCATCTTTACAGAGCCAGCGCTGAGGGGCGTGCTCGCGCAGCGGCACTTGAAATGCTGTCCGTGACGGTGGATGCACGAATTGTAATATATACGCGAATATAAGAGAGGGGCGCAAACGCAGCTTTAGTATGCTCCCAACGCAACAAGGCCCGCGTAAGCGGGCCTTGTTATCCGAACCTCGGGAGGTTCGAGCAAATTCTAAATCTTTAAGCCTTGAGAGGCTTGGACTTAGGAAATTTGCTTGATGTTAGAAGCCTGAAGGCCTTTCTTACCCTGGGTAACGTCAAAAGAAACGTTAGCGCCTTCTTGAAGGGTTTTGAAGCCGTCGGACTGAATTTCAGAGAAATGGGCAAACAGGTCATCGCCGCCGTCAGAAGGAGCAATAAAACCGAAGCCTTTAGTATCGTTGAACCACTTAACTGTGCCAGTAGACATAATAAAATCCTTTCGCGCAAAAGCGCTTAGTAAAGTTCCTGGTATCACCCAGATTAATAGCGGATAAAACAAGGAATACAATTACAGGCTTGCCGAAAGATCTCGTACACTTCTATCTCGTACATTGCTAAATCTTTTTCGTACACTTCTGAAACCATGCTTGCTTGCTAACCAACTGGCGCTACAGTGTCATGGATTGCCGTGTGCGTCAAAGCCTTTCGTATTTATTTTTCTTACTGGCCTCGGAGCGCACTACTATTTGAACCCAACGCTTATCGTACCCACCGGCTGAAAACAAAAAACGCCTAAGCGTTAACTTAGGCGGCGTCATATTCTTCCCGCATATTCATTAAACGTTAGTGTTTCAATATCACATAAAACGCATGGATGATGCCGGGTATAAAACCAAACAACGTCAGAATAATATTTAGCCAAAAATGGCCTTTGAAGCCGACCTCAAAAAAAACACCGAGCGGCGGTAAAATAACGGCAAAAATCATCTTGATCGGATCAGTCGCGGTAAACGCCATGAAGCCTCCTTTGCTTTCAGTGGTATCGCTTATATTAACGTCGGCACTATATTAACGTAGGCATTATCAGACGATTTATCCATGCCTTGGCGAACACCTACGACTAGCCACGTGGAAAATCGTTCAGTCCTGTACTTCTTTTACTAAAAAGATATTCGGGAGGGACCCCATGTTCAAAGTGCCGTTAACAGTATCCACGACGTCTTTGTGTTTATTGAGCTGCATTGCTGCTAGCCAAAGTTGGGCGCAGACGACAGAAAGCACACAGACGACAGAGAGCGCCTTGGCGACGCTGGAAGTCACCGCGCCGCGCCTAGCACGAGAGCTCTACGCTACGCCTGCAGCGGTCACAACGCTCGACCGCGAAGCGATTGCTCAGGGCCAGCAGCGCACGCGGCTGGATGAGGCGTTAGTGCGAGTGCCTGGCGTGTTCTTGCAGAACCGCGATAATTTTGCCCAGGGTCAGCGAATCTCCATACGCGGCTTTGGCGCTCGGGCGCCGTTTGGGGTACGCGGGATTACCGTGATGGTGGATGGCATTCCCTATACGTTACCCGACGGCCAAGCGCAGCTAGATGCTATCGACCTGGACAGTGCCGAGCGCATCGAAGTGATCCGCGGGCCCTCCTCGGTGCTTTATGGCAACGCGGCGGGTGGGGTGATTGATGTTACCACTGCCGATGGTCGCGATAACCCTGGCTCAAGCGTGCGCACCGAGGTGGGAAGTGATGGCTACCGTAAGGCGGTCGTGCAAACTGGCGGCGCTCAAGGCGATTGGTCGCACCACGTGAGCTTCTCGGCGCTCAATGTGGATGGCTACCGGGAGCAGAGCTCCACAGAGAAGTACCTGCTGAACGCCAAACTGCGCCGCGAATTAGGCAGCGGCCGGGCGTTAACCGCGATTATCAACCTGCTGGAAAACCCCCGCTCCGAAGACCCTGGCGCGCTGAACGCGCGTGAAGTGGCCAATGGCCGTGATCAAGCAGCGCCGAACTCATTAGCGCTGGACGCAGGGCAGAACGTCGATCAGCAGCTTCTCGGCTTACAGTACGAAGATTTGTCCGCCGGCTCTGGCGCGTTCTACCTAAAAGGCTTTATATCCCAGCGCGATTTCGAGCAGCAGTTGCCGTATGTGGGTGATAGCCGCATCGGCTACCAGCGTGATTACCTGGGCGCGAGCGCGGAGTATCACCATGAGGTCAGCCTGGGCAGAATGCCGCTGAGCTATATCACCGGTGTTGATGTTGCTCGCCAAGACGATGAGCGTTTTCGTAATGCTGTCAATGGCCAAGGCGTTGTCGGCGAGCAGCTGGCGGAAGAAACCCAAACGGCGACCTCTGCTGGGGTGTTTGCCCAGGGTGATTTAGCGCTGACCGAGCAGGTAACGCTTTCGCTTGGCGCGCGCTTTGATAGTGTGGAATTAAAGGTAGACGACAGCTACCTGAGCGATGGCGACCAGAGCGGTGAGCAAACCTTCAATGAGTGGAGCGGCTCGGCGGGGCTAAGCTACCGCTATCGCCCGCAGCATCAGGCCTATATCAATACCGGTACAGCGTTTGAAACGCCGACCTTCTCGGAGTTTGCCAATCCGGCGGGCGGTGGTTTTAACCCGTCCGTGTCACCGCAAAAAGCCTGGAACCGTGAGGTGGGGCTGCGCGGCTACGTTGAGTCGTTGGCGATGGATTATGATTTGGCGCTGTTTTCGGTTCGCGTGCGCGATGAGCTGGTGCCCTTTGAGTTGGAGCAAGGCGGCCGCACCTTCTACCAAAACGCAGGCGATACCGACCGCGACGGCATTGAGCTGGCGCTAGGTTGGCAAGTGGCCGATCAGTGGCGGCTGGATAGCGCCTTAACGCTGGCAAGCTACGAGTTCGATCAGTTTGCCACGCCCGACGAGCGTTTTGATGGCAATCGTATCCCGGGTCTGCCGGAGCAAACCTGGGTCAACCAGCTAACCTGGCAAGGGTTGAATGAGCGCTTTGCGACCCTGGAAACCCAGTACGTGGGCGATATGGTGGCGGACAACGCCAACGAGACCGAGATCGATAGCTACTGGCTGGTGAACCTGCGGGTGGGCGATGGCTGGCCGCTGGGAAGCGATACGCGGCTGAGTGCGTATGTGGGCGTGCACAATCTCTTAGATGAAAAGCACTATGCCAACGTGCGCCTGAACGGCACCTTTGGCCGCTTCTGCGAACCTGCCCCTGGGCGCAGTGTTTATGGCGGTTTAGAAGTACGCTTTTAAGTCGAAATGACATTAGAAACGGGCGGCGCTCATTTATTAATACTTAGGCCGCCCGTTTGGTTACTAGCTTCGCTAACCAGTTACTCCGGTAGCGCGTAGCCAATCACGTAATCGCCCATCTTGGTGCCAAAGGTGCCGTGGCCACCCGCGGTGACGACCACATACTGGCGGCCATCGTTGCCGGTATAGGTCATCGGCGTGGCTTGACCGCCTGCAGGCAGGCGCGCTCTATACAGCTCCTCGCCGGTGGTGATGTCGTAACCGCGCAGGTACTGATCCAGCGTGCCGCTCAAGAATGACACCCCGCCAGCCGTCGTCATTGGGCCGCCGAGCGCAGGAACGCCGACGTTCAAACTAATCGGCAGGCCGAAGGGCATGCTGTCGCGTGTGGTGCCATTGCGGTGCTTCCAAGCTATCTCGGCGTTTTGCAGGTCGATACCCACCACATCGCCCCAGGAGGGCGCTTGGCAAGGCAAGCCCAGTACCGAGAGCAAAGGGCCAAGCTCAACGGCATAGGGTGCCCCTTCATTAGGCTGTAAGCCCTGCTCGCTGGCGGAACCCTGGCCCTCTTCTACCTCTTCACGGGGAATCAAGGTAGAAACAAACGCCAAGTATTTAGCGCCGGTGAACAGTGCTTGGCGTTCAGGATCAACCGCGACACCGCCCCAGTTCATCACGCCAACATTGCCCGGATAAATAATGCTGCCTTCCAGCGAAGGTGGCGTATATGGGCCCTCGTAGCGTAAAGAGTTGAACTGAAGGCGGCACATCATCTGGTCAAACGGTGAGGCACCCCACATGTCGCGCTCGGTGAGCGGCGGTGGCAGCAGGTTAAGCGCTGAACGCGGCTGCGTCTCAGCCGTCCAGTCGCCTTCCACGGCACCCTGAGGTGCAGGCACCTCTTCAATGGGCACAATCGGCTCGCCGGTTTCGCGATTTAATACATAAAGGCTGCCCTGTTTAGTGGGCTGAATGACGGCAGGCTGAGTGCCATTTTCGCTGGCTAAGTCGATCAATACCGGCTGCGCGGGCGTATCCATATCCCACAGGTCGTGGTGAACGAACTGATAAACCCACGCAACCTGGCCATCGTCTACGTTAAGTGCCACCAGGCTTGCGCTATAGGTTTCATCGTTCTCGGTGCGGTCTCCGCCGTACTGGTCTGGCGTGGCGTTACCCATGGGCAGGTAAACGAGGCCTAATGTTTCATCAACGCTGATTGGTGCCCATACGTTGGGGGAGTTGCGGGTGTAGGTTTCGCCTTCGGCTAATGGGGCGGTGTCGTCGGGGTTGCCGCTATCCCAGTTCCATACCAGCTCGCCGGTATGTACATCAAAGGCGCGAATAACGCCGGAAGGCTCGTCGGTGGAGCGGTTGTCGGTGACATGGCCGCCCAGAATGACCAGATTCTCGGTTACCGTAGCCGGGGAGGTGGAGTAATAACCGCCCGGTGAGAAATCACCAATATTGTGGGTGAGATCAATTTCACCGTTATCGCCAAAGCTGGCACACCGCTCACCCGTGTCGGCATTCAGCGCAATCAAGCGTGCATCCGCCGTGGGCAGGTAAAGCCTGCGTGGGCACAACACATCAGCTTCACTGAGCATGGGTAGAGCATCGCTGCCGGATGTCTCGCCGCTTGTGGAGTAGCTAGCGGCGTCGTAATAGGCAAGGCCACGGCAAGTCATGTGCGCCCAGCCTGAGAAGTCATCTGCGCCCATGGTGCTAATGTCAGGGTCAAACGCCCACAGGGTTTCGCCGGTTTCCGGTGAAAGCGCCATCGCTCGGCTGTGGGAGGTGCAGATATACAGGCTGTCGTTCACTTTTAGCGGGGTATTCTGATTGGTGATCTCGGGGGGCGCATTAGAGCCCGCTTTATCGCCGGTTTGAATGCGCCATACCTCTTCAAGCTCGCCGATGTTGTCTGGCGTGATCTGATTAAGCGAGGAGTAGTGAGTGCCCGCATTGGTGCCGCCGTAAGCGGGCCAGTCATCGCCTGCCGCTTGAGCAGGGTTCACGCTATTAGCTATTGCCTGGCGATTAGTGGCAAGCGTCCCTTCGATAGCGCCGGGGTCGTTAAATTGGCTGGCAATGGCGACGATAACCGCAGCGGTAATACTGCCAACAAGCGCTAAGCTGCCGCCGCGTGAACGTAGCGGCTTACGCCACCAGGGAAGTAGCAGCAGAATGCCTATTAAGCAGAGAATGGCGACGCGGGGCACTAACTGCCACCAGTCCAGGCCCACTTCCCAAAGCGCCCATACTAGCGTGGCTAATAGAATCAGCGCGTAGAGCCAGAGTGCGGCGCCTCGCCGCTGGGCAAATAAAACGCCGCAGGCAATAATGCTAAGCCCAGCGATTAAGTAGTAGGCGCTGCCGCCCACGCTGATAAGCTTGCCGCCGCCAACGGCCAGCGCTAAACCCACAAAAGTTAATAGCAGACCAACAGTAACCGCTGGCCATTTAGCGTGATTGCGCGTGCTTTCTTCCATGAAATGTCCCCTAATCCTTAGAGGGCCTTTTCCAAGGCGGGTACCTTCCCGCCCTATAATTAACGTAGCGGAAGGGTGCGAGTGCGGCAAAGGTGGGCGCTACAACTTGACCAACATTTTACCGGTGTTGCCACCGTCAAACAGGGCGAGGAACGCATCAGGCATGCTTTCTAGCCCCTCTTTTATCGTCTCTTTATAAACCAGTTTGCCCTGTGCTACTTGGGGGGCCACTTCGTTCAGAAAATACGGGTAGCTGGCCCAATGGTCGGTAACAATAAAGCCCTGCATTTTGGCTTTGCGTACCACCAACTGAGCGAGATTGCTTGGGCCGGGGGTAGGTACTTTGGCGTTGTAGCTCTCAATCATGCCGCATACGGCTATGCGCGCGCCTTCATTTAGCTGGCTAAGCGCCGCTTCAAGGCAGATACCACCGACGTTTTCAAAATAAACATCAATGCCATTTGGGCTGGCAAGATGAATCGCGTCGCTTAATTCCTGAGCGGTACGGTCGCGATAGCTGACCGGCTCGACGCCTAATGATTCCAGCCAGGCAAGCTTATGGGCAGCGCCCGCAATACCCACCACGTGGCAGCCCTTTGCCTTCGCCAGCTGAACGGCCAGGGAGCCTACCGCGCCGCTGGCGGCACTGACCAAAACGTTATCGGTAGGCTTACATTTGGCGATCAGGTTGAGGCCAGTCCAGGCGGTCATGCCGGGCATTCCCAGAATACCCAGGTAAGCCTGTTCAGGAACGTCAATGTCGGGTAGTGGTGTAACGCCCTCTGCAGGCAGTTGGGCAATATCACGCCAACCGCCCATGTGGCTGACTTTATCACCCACTTTTAGGCGCGAGTCGTTTGTCTCGATAACGTCGCCAATGGCACCGCCTTCCATTGGTTTGCCAAGTTCAAACGGCTCCACATAGGTGCGAATACCGCTCATGCGGCCACGCATATAGGGGTCAACGGAAAGCCAGCGGTTGCGTATACGCACTTCGCCTGCGGCCAGGTCGGGCAGGGTATGCGTTTGTAGCTTAAACAGCGCGCGATCGGGTAGGCCGTTGGGGTAATCGGTTAGCGTATAACATTGTGACTGCATGCATGTCTCCTGCAACTACATAACACGTTGAGCTGCGCGTGCTGAACGGCGGGTGTCGAACTCTTAAAGCATAGGGGGCATTAGGCTGCTTGCAAGTTTCGCCAGCAAAGCGGGATAGCCGTTAAAAAAAGACGTTATAAACAAGCCAATATAAACAAGCCGGTATAAACAAACAGGGCGAGCCATTGCTGGTCGCCCTGTATTTACGTGCTGGCATTGCTTTGACTGGTTGACTGTCGCATTAATTAGGCTAAGGGGTATCACACACCAACCAAGAATGTGTTATCCGTTAATCCAACAGCGTTACCATAACCGGTGCTGTACCGCGGCGGAGCATGCCAAGCTTAACCGCTGCGCGTTTGGATAAATCAATGATGCGCCCTTTCACAAAGGGGCCACGATCATTGATCAGTACTTCAACTTCCTGCCCTGTATCAGGGCGTGTTACCAGCACTTTTGTGCCAAAGGGCAAACTCGGGTGGGCGGCGGTCAGCGCCTGCTGGTCGAAGGGCTCTCCGCTGGCAGTGGTCGCTCCTTGGAAGCGGTCACTGTAAAAAGAGGCGATGCCTTCCTGAGTTTCTGTAGAGGTATCGTGTGCAAAGGCACTGTTGGCAGCACTGCTTGCTAGTACGGCTGCCAAGCAAATCGTTCGGATTAATCGTTTTTGGGCTCCCATAGGAGTACCTCAGTTTTGCGCATTGCGAATTTCATGGTCATCGATGAGGTGCCTGATAGGCCTTGCGATAGTACCCTTGTCGTTTCGAGTCAGCAAGCTTTGAGAAGATCGGCGCAATTAGCATCAAATCATCGAACTTTTATCGCTACTTAACTGCCCTTGTGTTTCAGTGACTTACTGGGGCGGGTATGAATGGAGTCAACAGCAGCTTTTGTGCAATGCCGTATTTTTCATGAGGCGCTTACTTAACGGCAGCGCCCACTTAAAAGAAACGCTCACTTGAAAGAAACAGTCACTGAAAAGTAGGCAGCACCTTATAATTGTTGGTGTTTAATTAATATTGGTCGTTGCGACTGATTAAGTTAAGGATTCATTCATGGCTAAATCTTCTGCGTTTAGTTTTATTTTGGTGGCGATAGGGGGCGCGGCTGTTGGCTTTCTAGCGGCACAGGCTATTCCGTTAACCCGCGAGGAAGCTCTCACCTTGCAGGCGGAGGATGCGGAAAAGCCACAGCCTGCACAGGCCACTGCCAGTTTAGGCAGGCTTTCCTTAGGTGAACGCCTGCGCGGTGAAATAACGTCAGCCAGCGAACTTAACGGTAATGATGGCAGCCGTTTTATGCGCTATGCGCTCTCCCTGAACGAAGGTGAGATCGTGGAAATTTCGCTAGGTGGTTCATTGCAAGGCGTTGTGGCGCTTTATGATGCCCAGTTACAGCTACTTAATAGTGGGCCTACCGTTCGTCACCGCATTGAAGAGAGCGGCGACTACGTGGTGGCCGTTAGTGGAGCCGACGCCCATAGCTATGGCCCCTTCACCGTGGATAGCCGCACCGTTGAGCTAACGGATTCCGATACATTGGCGGTGGGCGAGCGATTGGATAGCTGGCTGCAAGAAAGCTCACGTGACATCATGTTGAGCATAGAAGAAGCAGGTTTTTACCAGCTGGAAATGCGTTCTGACGATTTCGACGCCTACTTGGAAATAACCGGCCCGAACGGCTACGCCCGTGAAGATGATGACAGCGCCGGTGATTTAAACGCGCGTATTGCCGATTTTCTTGAGCCCGGTGAGTATACCCTGACCGCACGCAGCGCTTACGGCGATGGCAATGGCGTGTACACCCTTTCTATAGACCCCCATGAGCTCCCCGGAGAAAATGAACTGCGCAACGAAGGCGCGCTTATTCCAGGTGAAACGCTCAACGGTTGGTACAGCGGTACACCATTGACGTATCAACTAGAGGTAACAGAAAGCTCGTTAGTGACACTGGAAATGCGTTCTGCGGATTTCGATACCTTTATCGAAATGAGTGGCCAGGGTGTGGCCGCCAGCGACGATGACGGCGCAGGCGGTACCGACTCCCGCTTACAGGAGCGGTTGCTGCCCGGCGTATACACGGTAAGCGCCCAGGGTTTTAGTGCTTCAGCCAGTGGCATCTTTGAGCTAAGCGTGAGCATGCAGCCGACGGACATTCCCCCAGAGTTGTAAGGGGCGATGCTGCAAGGAGTCTGTGTTTTATGGTTCATGATGACGACGATTGCAGCGTATTAACGGCCAGCTTTAAGGCAGCCGGCCACTACCAGCACCGCCGCGGCGGGCAGGCGCCAGTCGAGTACGCTCATGCCCGCCAGCACCAGCAGCAAGGCCGCTAGAATCGGCACGCCATACGCCAGGCTACCCACAAGGCTTGCGTGCCCCCAGCGCAGCGCTTTATCCCACGCCACCATGGCCACCCCGTAAGGGCCTAACCCCAGCGCGATTCCCGCTAACAGGGCTTCACCGCTGGGTAAAGGAAGACGTCCTTCCAGCAGCAGGCTGGCGGTTGCTGCAATAGCGCAAGCGATTAGCAGCAACCTGGGCAGTAGCCGAGTTAATGCCACCGGTGCCGCTTGGCCTAGCCATGAATAAAGCGCCCAGCAGCAGGCCGCCAAAAGTGCTAATGCGTAGCCTGTTGTCGCCCCGCCCAAGCCCCCGCTTATCGCTTGGGGAACCAGCAGCAGCGCGGCACCTGAAAACGCAATAAGCGCTCCCCATACTCCTGCGATGCGCAAGCGACCAAACCGGCTCCACTGGCTAAGTAATACAAACAGCACCGGCCAGGTGTAGGTTATCAGCGCGGCTTCCGCGGCAGGCGCTAAGCGCATACCGATAAAATAAGTGCTAACGGCACCCAAAATGAGCAGCGGAATACCCACCCAAACGCTGAACTGCCAGCCTATTCCAACGCCTGCGACGTTGGCTCGGCGGCTCAGCGGTAGTGTCGCCAATGCCCCCGCGAGCAGCGTAACAGCGGTTAATTGCAGGGGCGGTGTGGCTTTAGCAAACTCAGCCAGCAGCGGAGCCGCACTCCACAGCACCACGGCCACCAGCGCCGCACCAACACTGTACCAACGTGGAAATAGAGCGGGTGAGTGAACGGGATGCATCAGCGGTCTCCTTGATTTGGGTAGGTGCAGAGCAGCATACTCATCATCAATGCATCACAATATCGATCTTTTATGATCATTCTCATCAAGTTTGGTGATATATGCGTGCACCGACGTTAGACTTCACCCTGCTGCGCACTCTGGTCGCGATTGCCGATACCGGCAGTGTGACCGCCGCCGCTAAACGCTTGGCGTATACCCAATCCACTGTGAGCATGCAGTTGCAGCGGCTAGAGGCGCAGTTAACGCTGACCTTGCATGAGCGGGAAGGGCGGCGAATCCGCTTTACCTCAGAAGGCGAGCGTTTGCTTACCCATGCACGGCGGCTATTGGCGCTTAACGACGAAGCGTGGAACGACATGCAGGCGCGCCAAGTGACGGGCGATCTTACGCTAGGCATACCCGAAGACTACGCCTCGTTACTGCCCTCGGTGTTCGCTTATTTTCATCAGCTTTACCCTGCCGTTGGGTTGAAGGTGATTTGCGGTACAAGCGTGCGCCTGGTCGAACAAGTGAAAGCCAAAGAGCTGGATCTGGCGTTAGTCACCCGGCAGCGCAATTCACCGGGTGGCGACGTGATCCGCCGTGAGCCCTTGGTGTGGGCGGTCGGCGTCAACCAGCAGCCGCTGCTTAGCGACCCGCTGCCGCTGGCGCTTTACTCACCAGGTGCCGACGTATTTCGTGAAGTAGCCGAGCAAGCGCTGCAAGCAGCAGGCCGTAGTTGGCGTGTTGCCTACACTAGCCAATCCATGACCGGTTTAGCGCCCATTGTCACCGCTGGCCTGGCTATCGTTGTGGTCACGCGCAGCATGCTTACTTCGTCGTTAAGGCCTTTGGATGAGAGCAGTGGGCTGCCAGCGCTACCCATGATTGAGCTGGCGCTGCACCGTGCGCCGCATCGGCCATCAGAGCCTGCGCGCCGTTTGGGGGAATTAATACGCGAGCAGCTAGCCGCCCCTGCCCACGCCTTATCTTAGATCGCCCTTATCTTAAATCGCCCTTAGCGTTCATAGTGGCGCAATGCTTTAATCAGCAAAGAAAAATTTTACTGACTAGAATGAAGAGAAAACCAACTTGCTTCTAGGAGCACTCAATGCACGAATTAGATCGCTATATCTACCCGCATCGGCTGCTGCACTGGCTGGTGGCGGGCGCGGTGCTGCTTTCGTTAGCCAGCGGCTTAACGCTAGGTTTTCTAGGCTTTGAGCGAACTCTGGCATTATTAGGCAATACGCTTACTAATCTTATGTACACCAGCCATAAAACCCTAGGGGTGCTGATACTGCTGCTAATGACGCTGCGTATTGTTACTCGCTTGGCTTTTGTGGTGCCAGACCACGCGCCGCCTCTCAATGCCTTTGAGCGGATTGTCAGTACCAGCGTTCATCATTTGCTCTATATAGCGCTGATTATTATGCCTTTACTGGGCTGGGCAGCCACTGCAAGCGGCGGCTTTCCGGTGGAATTTTTCCACTGGCATTTGCCAGGGTTAATAGGCAAGCATGAACAGCTTTCCGAACAGCTTTTTATGTGGCATGGGCGTTTAGGCTGGATCATTTTGGGCTTGGTGGTGCTGCATGTGGCGGGTGCGATTTTCCATTGGAAAATTAAGCGCGATAACGTTATGAAGCGTATGAGCCTGTTTGATTAACGGCCAGGCCGTTCGATACAAAGACAGCTCGATAAAAGCTAAGAATTCGTCGAGTCGTAGCGGTAGCAGGCTGTCGTTTGGCGTGATTTGACCGCATACATATTGCTGTCGGCTTCGCGCAGCATGCTTTCTAACGTGGTGTTATCTGCGGCATAGCAGCTACTGACACCTATGCTTACGCCCACACTGACTTGCTCGCCGCACGGAAGTTTAATCGGCGAGCTAACCGCATGATTAATCCGCGCCTGAATATCTTCCAGCGAATCGCCTGTTGTTATGTTTTCCATTGGGTTTTCCATTATGTTCTCCATAATGATGATGAATTCATCGCCCCCAAAGCGCGCGCAGTGGTCGTTAGCGCGCGCTAGGTGTTTAAGGCGCTTGGCGATTTTTTGCAAAACAAAGTCGCCGGTCTCGTGGCCATAACAATCATTAATCGGCTTAAAGCGGTCCAGATCCAGCATAAGAAGCGTTATTGAGTGGCCATGCTGACGGCTGCGTTGCAGGGCTTCTTCAGCGCAGCGCGCTAAACCGTGGCGGTTTAACAAGCCGGTAAGCGCATCATAATTGGCTAACTGTTCCAGCGCCTTGGTGCGGGCGGCAACTTTCTGTTCTAGCAAGGCTTCCTGCTTTTTAAGTGCTACGACGATTGCCGTTTGAGCACGCTCTTTTTGCCGCTTGAGCTTATTAAAACGCGCCGCTAAGGCAAAAGAGAGCAGCAGCATTTCCAGCGCTGAGCCAATTTGAATACCGTGCAGGGTAATAAAGTTGGCTGGAAGTAGGCCTTGGTTGCGCAGTGCAAAGACCCCCGCGCCTATCAAAAATAGCGCCCATGCGAGTACAAACAGCCGGGCACCGGGTATGTTGCGTAAACTACAGTAGCTGCCGCATACCAAGAGCAACAAAGCGGCCATAAAGCCCGTTACATCCATGAGATGAAGCGCCGCAGAAATAGGCAGCACCAGCGAGGCAACCACCGCAAGCCAACAGTAATTACGAAAATTATTTAAGACTTGATGCCAGCGCGGGCAGTATATTTTGGTATTGAGAAAGCTTTGCGCAAACAGCGTGGCCATGGTGGAGGCAAAGATGAAGCCGAGGGCTACCAAGCGCGCCGTGTTTTCACCCAGAAAGCTCCAAAACATCAGCGTGCCAATGCCGTTAAAGGCTAGGGCGGCTAGGCCAAAGCCCGCGACAAATAGTGAATAGTGAAGAAATACGCGCTCTTTCAAGCCAACGTACAGCAGTAAGTTATATAAGCTTAGTGCCAGCATGATGCCAAAGTAGGTGGCCAGCCAAAAATTGTAACGATCGTTTTGAGCGTAAAACGCCTCTGGCGTCATTAGATTGTAGTTGAGTATCTTGCTGCCTGAGGCCGCCACATGGGAATACAGGGTGACGGTCTCGTAGGCCGCCAGTTCCAGCGGAAAAACTGCCTGGCGGTGGGGAAGTGCGCGCTGTTCAATGTGAACCGCGCTGCCGCTATGCTGCACGTCAATGAGCTGCTGGCGCAGCGTGTAAAGCGTTACATAATCCAGAAAGGGGTACTCAAACTGCACTATCCAGCGCTGGGCTGCCGGCGAATCATTGTGTATTTGAGTGCGCAGCCACACGTCACCTTGGGTGTAACCAAAATTTAAATCTTGGGCTTTATGCGCTGGTTGAAAATCAGGGGGCTGGGAAAACAAATCGCGAAATGCTGAGGGCTCTTCAGCGGCGTGCCAATAGGTGCCGTGCCACTCAGTACCGTGTCTATCAGTACCGTACCTATCAGCGCTATGCCAATAAGTGCCGTGCCAATAAGCACTATGAGAACCAAGCGAGTAACTCGCTTGGTTGGGCGATGCTAATAAGGGTGTATGAGTTGCATGTGCCCATGGCACAAAACACACCATCAATAACAGTAATATTCCGGTGTAAACCCCCGCCGTCAAACGTCGAGCATACATAAGACATCGCTTTTTTGGTTTTTTTACCCCGTTCTCGTTTTCCTGGGTTCCCTTACCCGCGACGGGTGTGCTTGCAGCTGTCTGAGTGTAGACGACTTTCAGCCGAAGTAAGTATTAATACTGCTAAAACGTTAGAGTATTCAGACTTTCGAGGGGTATTGGTTGGCCTCAATGCGCTACCTGAAACACCCGCTTAAGGTATTTAACGAAGCCTTGATCTCTTGATGAGGTTTTGCCGGGTTCGTCGGAAATCTTGGCAACCGGCTGACCATTGCAGGCCACCATCTTGATGACGATGTTCATCGGTTTGAGGCCGGGCACATCGCAGGTCAAGCTGGTGCCGATCCCGAAACTGGTCTTGATTCTGCCCTCTAGCGCTGTCTTTAATGCCATTGCCTTGTCGAAGGTTAGGGCGTCGCTGAAGATTAACGTTTTGCTGCGCGGGTCAATGCCCAGTGCTTGGTAGTGGCGGATACACTTCTCAGCGAACAGCAGCGGGTCGCCGCTGTCGTGGCGCAATCCATCAAAAAGCTTGGCGAAATATAAGTCAAAATCACGTAAGAAGGCGTCGAGGGTAATGGTGTCGGTAAGTGCAATGCCGAGGTGGCCGCGATACTCCTGCACCCATGCCTCTAATGCGGCACGCTGGCTGTCGACCAGGCGGCTTCCGAGCTGCTGGTGAGCCATCACCCATTCATGCGCCATGGTGCCCATGGGGGCAAGCCCATGGCGCCTGGCGATATCCACATTGCTGGTGCCTACGAAGTCGCCTGGAAACTCGTGGCGTAATACGGTGATGATCGCTTCTTGCACCGGCTGCGAGAGGCGGCGGCGCGTGCCGAAGTCGGCAAGCTTAAGGCCTGCCAGCTGGTCGGGCGTGTAGTTATTGCGCAGCGTGCTAAGCTTTTCGCGCAGGTGATTCACCGCCTGCTCAATGGTGATCTCAGGGTAGAGAATGCGATTACGTACTTCGCTGATAATCGCCAGAATGACGATCTCAAACAGAATGCTGTGCGACCAGGGGCCGTCGATAACAATGCATAGCTCCTGCTCTTCCATGAACACCTTGACGTATTCAGGGCGAAAGCGAAACAGTTCTAAAAAGCGTATGAAATCCGGTGTGAGATAAGGGATCGTGCTGAGGTAAGCCGATTCGTCCGCGCTGAGTTTGAGCGTCGCTAATTGGTCGATCTGCTCGCGAATATCGCTTAAATAAGGGGCTAGGTTTTCTGAATTACGGCAACGAAACTCCCAAGTCACGCTTGCATTGGGGTATTTGTGGTGTACCCCCTGCATCATCGTGATCTTGTACCAGTCAGTGTCCAGTAGCGAGGTAATGATGGGGCCTTTGCGGTAAGTGGCTGTCATGAAATCTTCCCGGTATGGCGCTTGGTAAACAGGGCCCTCACTGAGTGCATGATGTCTCCTTGATCATGGTGCGTACTGGTAATGGTTCTTACTGTCGATGGTTCTTACTGTCGATGGCTCTTACTGACGATGATGCGTACTGAAAAATAGTGCCGTACTGATAGCTGTAAAGCCGCAGGTGGTGGCGTGCCTTTCGTGCATGGGTGCTACTAGATCGGCACAGTTTACAGATTTGCACAGTTTACAGATTTGCACAGTTTGCAGATTTACATAGTTTACAGCTAAGCGCGGCTTGTTGCCTTGGTTGGCATCGCTGCGCTGTGGTTTAGCCGCGCAAGTTGCCAAGAACCATCTATGGTTAACAGCATACTTCTGTCATTCATAAAATGTTTCATTTATAGAATGTTTTAGGGCAACCCAGCAAAGGTAAACAGATGGATCTGAAAAGCGGTTATCCCTTTTGGGCGGTAAAAAACGGCCTCTTGAAAGCGTTCCCCCAACTGACCCATGACCACCAAAGCGATGTTGTGGTCATTGGCGGCGGGATTACAGGGGCGTTGATAGCCGATGAGCTTAGCCGCCACGGCCATCATGTGGTGGTGCTTGAACGGCGTGATGTGGGGTGGGGCAGTTCCGCTGCCAGCACCGCGCTGCTGCAATACGAAATTGATACGCATATGACTGAGCTAGCAGAGCGTTACGGAGAAGCCAATGCAGTGCTCGCTTACCGCGCCTGTGCCGAGGCCATTGGCGAACTTGAAACCTTAGCGGCCGGGCTGGGTGATGTGGATTTCGCCCGACAGCAAAGTCTTTACTATGCCAGTAACGAAGAGGACGTCACCCCACTTAAAGCGGAGCTGGCGCTACGCCAAAAGCATGGTTTTGCTGCTGCTTGGCTTGATCGCGATACGGTGTTGGCGGAGTACGGTTTTGCGGCACCGGGCGCTATTCTTACCCAGCTTGCCGCTAGCATTGACCCATATCGTATGGCCTATCAACTGTTTGCTAAAGTGGTTGAGCGCAGCGGAGAAGTGTACGACCGCACACAGATGGAGGCGATGGTGCCGGACGATCACGGTGTCACGCTAACGCTTACCAATGGTGTAACGCTGCGCTGCCAGCACGTGGTGATGGCAGCAGGGTATGAGTCGCAAGCGTGGCTACCCGAAAAGGTAGCGGTTAATCGTAGTAGCTACGCGCTGATAACCGACCCGCTACCGGCAAAGGCGTTGGGTAAGTTGCGTCACACCATGGTGTGGGAATCAGCACGCCCCTACCTTTATATGCGAACCACCTGCGATGGTCGCCTGCTTGTGGGTGGCGATGATGACGATGAAGATATTCCCAAGCGTCGCGACGCCCGGGTAGAGGAGAAAGCTGAAGGGTTAGCACGCAAAGTAGAGGCGCTATGGCCGATGCTCAAGATTAACCCGACCTTCTCTTGGGGCGGCACCTTTGCTGAAACCGATGACGGCCTGCCTTTTTTTGGCCCTCACAGCGCCCACGGCCCAAGAGTGCACTTTGCCATGGCGTATGGCGGCAACGGAATCAGCTACAGCATGATTGGCGCAAAGCTACTACGCGCACTTATCGAAGGAAGAGAGCACCCTTTGGCAGAACTGTTTTCATTCCAGCGACTAGCGAAAATAACCTAACCAGAACCCAAACGCCGGGTAGCGAGCGCGTATAAAACGAGTATTCTTAGCGGATATTCATAAGGATAGCGGGCGATGAGCCACAAACTTTTTTTACGAGCACTGGAGCGCAACGACCTGCGCTTCGTTCACGAGTTAAATAATAACCAGAGCATTATGTCGTATTGGTTTGAAGAGCCTTACGAATCATTTGACGAACTGGAAGAGCTTTATAACAAGCACATTCATGATAATGCCGAACGGCGTTTTGTGGCTGAGGATAGCCATGGCAACGCGATTGGTTTGGTAGAGTTAATCGAGATTGACTACATTCACCGCAGCGGTGAGTTTCAGATCATTATTACCCCTGACCACCAGGGAAAAGGGTTTGCGCGTTCGTTGATTCAACAGGCGCTGCACTACTCGTTTACCATTTTGAACCTGCACAAGGTGTATCTAATCGTCGCGGTGGAGAACGTTAAAGCGATTCATCTTTACGAGGAGAGTGGCTTTATAGAAGAGGGCCATTTAGTGCAGGAGTTTTTTATCAATGGCAAATATCGCGATGTAAAGCGTATGTACATCTTACAGGATAGCTATCTCGCACAGCTTGATCATGGAGTTATTGTCAAATTCTGTGTATGGCCGGTCAGGCGGCAGTCCTGTCTGACTGATCGGTCAAGGGTTCGCCGTCCTTGAACTGGACGTTGTTCACG
>LDZP01000177.1_pt1 | contig 40511 bp, 41 predicted proteins | sample 615351 | NCBI WGS metagenome assembly LDZP01 (sample SAMN03408296, study PRJNA278302) | terrestrial metagenome | isolation source: oil reservoir sample I1 | place: USA: Alaska, North Slope, Ivishak formation | collected 2013
ATTATAACTAATAACTAACAATCATTACCATATTATGTGATAAAATTTAAAGGTGGGCATTCAGAAAAAATACCCACCCCAACTATTGACAAAGAGCCTTTATATTTCATCTAGCACCTTTAATACCTCTTCAACGTGTCCATCTACTTTTACCCTTCTAAATATTTTCCTAACAATTCCTTCAGAGTCAATGATAAAAGTTGACCTTTCTATTCCCATTTTCTTTTTGCCATACATGTTTTTTTCTTTGTATACCCCATATTCTGTAGACACATTAGCATCTTTGTCACTTAGAAGAATAAAAGGAAGATTGAATTTTTCAATAAACTTTTTATGAGAAGTTTCATCATCTAAACTTATACCTATTATAACAGCATTTTTCTCTTCTATTGACTTTATGTTGTCCCTAAAAGAAACAGCTTCTTTTGTACAACCTGGAGTGTTATCTTTTGGATAAAAGTATAAAACAACCTTTTTACCTAAAAAATCTGAAAGGGAAACTTGTTTTCCATCATGAGTATTTAAAGTAAAGTCAGGAGCTTTTTTATTTAGCTCTACCATGCTATCCCTACTTTCTAAAATTATTTTCTTTAGATAATTATTTTCTGTTACTTCTATTATATATTTTCTCACGCAAAATTTCAATAGCTTTTTATCTCTCTCATCAATTCTTCAAATTGGGAAAAATCAAGAGACTGTTCTCCATCAGATAAAGCTTTATCGGGCTCAGGGTGAACTTCCACCATTATTCCGTCTGCGCCAGCAGCTATTGCAGCCTTCGCCATTGGTATAATTAAGCTTCTCTTTCCTGTACCATGGCTTACATCTGCAATAATAGGCAAATTTGAAAGCTCATGAATTACTGGAATAGCGGCTATATCTAAAGTATTTCGAGTATAAGTTTCAAAAGTCCTTATACCTCTTTCACACATGATGATGTTGGTGTCTCCTTCAATAGCAATATATTCCGCTGCATAAAGCCACTCCTCATAGGTAGCTGAAAATCCCCTTTTTAATAAAACAGGCTTTTTGGTTTTTCCTACCTCTTTGAGAAGCGAAAAATTCTGCATATTTCTTGAACCTATTTGAAAAACATCAGCATATCTTTCAACAATTTCAACATCCCTTACATCCAAAACTTCAGTTACAACAGGCAAATTAAACATATCGCCTACATTTCTTAGCATTTTAAGTCCATCAATCCCTAAACCTTGAAAAGAATAAGGGGAGGTGCGGGGCTTATAAGCTCCTCCTCTTAAAGCATTTGCGCCCCAGCTTTTAACTTTTTCTGCTGTTTTTACAAGCATTTCTTCATTCTCAACAGCGCAGGGTCCTGCTATTATAAGTTTGTCTTTACCCATAGTTATATTCCCAATTTTTATTGATATTTTGTTATTTTTGTCGCCAATTATTTTAAGGTCCATTTTCATCACCTTCATAAAACTTCTTTTAAGCTGGATACAAAACTCTTAACTTCCTGCAGCATTTCAGATTTATTATACCCTTTAGCAATTCTTTCTACAAGGGCACTCCCTACAATAATTCCATCACTAAAATCTTTTAATTTTTTCGCCATCTCCGGAGTAGATATGCCAAACCCTATCGCCTTTGGCATATTGGTGTATTGAGAGACTGTCTTCATATATTCTTCAATGTCAGTTTCAATATCCTCCCTCGCACCTGTCACACCTGTAATTGAAACGCAATATACAAATCCTTTGCCATTTTCAGTAATTAATTTTATTCTTTCTTTTGATGTGGGAGCAACTAAAGGTATTAAATAAATATCGTATTTATCTGCTTCTTCTAAAATATCTTTTCTTTCTTCAATAGGCAAGTCTGGTATGATAAGCCCATCTATCCCTACATCTTTTGACTCTTTTAAAAATTTTTGTATGCCATATTTGAATATAGAGTTATAGTAGACAAGGTAAACCAGAGGGATATCACTTTTTAACCTTATTTTTTCTACTATTTTCATTATATCAGGTATTTTTACACCTTTATTTAAAGCTCTTTGTGAAGAAGCCTGTATTGTAGGTCCATCAGCTAAGGGATCAGAATAAGGTATTCCAAGTTCTATTATATCCGCTCCTACTTCTTCTATGGCCAAGACTATATCATAAGTCGTCTCTATATCCGGGTCTCCCGCTGTTATAAAGGTTATTAAAGCTTTGTGCCCTTCTCCTTTTAACACTTCAAACTTTTTGTCAATCCTATTCATAACTCCACCCCCAATACTTTTGCAACTGTATTTACGTCTTTATCTCCTCTGCCTGACAAATTTACAATGATAATATTGTCCTCACTTAAATTTGGAGCCAGTTTCATAGCATATGCCAAAGCGTGAGCACTTTCCAAAGCTGGTATTATCCCTTCTGTTTGAGATAAATCCATAAAAGCCGCCAATGCTTCTTCGTCTGTCGCATACACATATTGAGCTCTATTACTTTCTTTTAAAAAGGCATGTTCTGGACCTACACCTGGGTAATCCAGTCCTGCAGATATAGAGTATACTGGCATTATTCTCCCCTCTTCATCCTGTAAAAGATAAGTCATCATGCCGTGCAATACTCCTACAGAACCTTTCGCCATTGTAGCTGCATGTTTCCCTGTCTCAATTCCTTCACCTGCAGCTTCCACGCCTATCAATTTTACCTCTTTATCTTCAATAAAGGGATAGAAAATTCCCATGGCATTGCTGCCTCCGCCAACACAAGCAATCACATAATCAGGAAGTCTTCCTTCTTTTTGAAGTATTTGCTCTTTTGCCTCATCCCCTATTACTCTTTGAAAATCTCTCACCATTGTAGGATAAGGATGAGGACCAACAACAGAACCTATCACATAAAAAGTATTATCTATATTTGTCACCCAATCTCTTATTGCTTCATTTACCGCATCTTTAAGGGTTTTTGTCCCTGTAGTTACTGGCGTCACTTTTGCACCTAAAAGTTTCATTCTAAAGACGTTTAAAGATTGCCTTTTTATATCTTCTTCTCCCATGAATATTTCGCATTCCATCCCAAACATCGCAGCAGCGGTAGCCGTTGCAACTCCATGCTGTCCAGCTCCTGTTTCTGCTATAACTCTCTTTTTATTCATCCGTTTTGCTAACAAAATCTGTCCCAATACGTTGTTTATCTTATGGGCTCCTGTGTGGTTTAGGTCTTCCCTCTTTAGATAAATTTTTGCCCCACCAAGCCTTTTAGTAAGATTCTCTGCATAATACAAAGGTGTAGGCCTTCCTGAATATTCCCTCAAATAGTACCTGTATTCTTCCATGAAATCTTTATCTTCTTTAGCTTTTTCAAATTCCCTCTCTAATTCTATAAGCGCATTCATCACAGTCTCTGGCACATACTGACCTCCAAAACGTCCAAATCTTCCACTCATCGAATACCCCTCACTTTTTCAATAAATGATTTCATTTTTTTAAAATCTTTATAACCTTCTGTCTCAACGCCACTGGAGACGTCAACAGCATAGGGATCTACTATTTTTATAGCTTCCTCTACATTGTTTTCATTTAGCCCTCCTGCCAAAATTATTGGAACATTCAATTCCATCCCCTTCAAAACTTTCCAATTAAATGTTTTTCCTGTACCACCGTATTCGTTTTTTGTCAAAGTGTCAAATACAAAACTATTTACTTTAAATTGTTTTGTTTTTTCCAAATCTTCTTTGTCTTTTATGCGTATTGCCTTCCACACTGTGAAATTTTTAAAATTATCTATATAATCCTGTGTTTCATCACCGTGAAACTGTAAAACATCGAGATTTAGTGTTTGAGCTATTTTTAATGCATTTTCCACTGGTTCATTTACAAAAACTCCTACTGTTTTGATCTCTTTATCAAGAAGGCTTATGAGGTCTAAAGCCTGTTCTACCTCTATTTGTCTTTTGCTTTTTGCAAAGACAAATCCTACATAATCAGGTTTTAGCTCATTGGCATATTCAATATCCTCTTTTCTTCTCAGTCCGCAAATCTTTACTTTTACCAATTTATCCTCCTCCCTTGGCCTCCTTTACAAAATCGCTGATTTTATCAATATCATCTATAATTTTCATAAAAGTCTCACCAATTAATACAGCATCTACTCCCAAAGAAGCCAGATACCTTATATCTTCCGGCGTTTTTATTCCACTTTCAGAAACAATTGTTGTATTTTGAGGTATATATTTAATCAAGTTTTCTGTTGTGTTTATATCTACGTTAAAAGTCTTGAGGTCTCTGTTATTTATGCCTATTATATCACATCCAGCTTCCAGTGCTATTTCAAGCTGTTGTCTGTCGTGAATTTCCACAAGCACATCTAAACCTACACTTTTAGATAAATTATAAAAATCTCTTAATTTGTGACCTAATACAGATACAATGAGAAGTACTGCGTCGGCCCCTAAAATTTTTGATTCATATATTTGGTATTCATCCACAATAAAATCTTTTCTCAAAATAGGTTTTGAACTCACTTTTTTTACTTTCCTGATATAGTTGTCATCCCCTTTAAAAAATTCCTTCTCTGTCAAAACGGAAATAGCGTCAACATCAACTTTCTCATACACTTTTGCAATTTTTACTGAATCAAAGTCTTCTTTTATAATTCCTTTAGAGGGAGAGGCTTTTTTTATCTCTCCAATAATTGATATACCCTCTTTTTGAAGTGCTTTCTTGAAATTGCCAGAATAGCCTCCTTTAATTTCGTTAATTAGTTCCTCTACTGGCTTTATTCTTTTTTTCTCTTCCACCTCCTTTTTTTTGTGTCTCACAATCTCATCTAATACCATCAATTAAGCCTCCTTTGGTACTCCAAAATCTCTGTAAGCTTGTCAAGAGCTAAACCCGTATCTATTAGATAATTTGCGACTTTTATTCCCTCTTTTAAATCTTCCACAACTTTTCCTATATATAAGGCTGCTGCTGCGTTTAAAACGACTATATCTCTTTTAGGCCCTTTTTCACCTTTTAAGATGTTTAAGATTATTTGAGCATTCTCTTTTGCATCTTTGCCTTCTAAATCTTCAAGTTTTGCATAAGGGATACCGTAATCCTCTGGGTCTATCACATAATCAATGACTTTGCCTTCTTTTACTTCACTGACAAAAGTAGGAGAAGTAGTAGTTATTTCATCAAGGCCATCAAAGCCGTGGACCACCATAGCCTTTTCAGTTCCCAATCTTAAAAGTACTTCAGCGAGAGGATGAGTCAATTCTTTATCGTAAACTCCTAATACCTGTCCTTTTACAAATGCGGGATTTGTCAATGGTCCTAAAACATTAAATACCGTTCTTGTGCCTAACTCTTTTCTTATGCCTGCTACGTTTTTCATTGCGACGTGATATTTGGGCGCAAACAAAAATCCCATACCCTTTTCTTCAATTAATCTTTTTGTTTTTTCTGGCACCATTTCAATGTCAAATCCCAATTCCATCAAAACATCTGCACTTCCGCTTTTGCTGGAAACAGCTCTGTTGCCGTGTTTTGCAACTTTTACTCCTGCAGCAGAGGCAATTATCGCCACTGCCGTTGAAATATTGAATGTCTTCCCACCATCGCCACCTGTACCACAAGTATCTATTACATAATCCGAAGCAAGTTCTAATTTTATGGCGTTATCTCTCATTGCCTTTGCAAAACCTGTTATTTCTTCTACACTTTCCCCTTTTAATCGGAGTCCTATTAATATACCCCCTATTAAAGAAGGAGTTGCATTACCACTCATAATTTCATTCATAACAGCATAAGCTTCTCTCTCTTCAAGGTTCTCTTTTGAAACAATTTTTTTAATAGCTTCTTGTAACATGGTATCCCACCTCCAAAAAATTTCTCAAAATTTCTTTACCCTGCTCTGTCAAGATAGACTCTGGATGAAACTGTAAACCATATACAGGGTATTTATTATGCCTTACTCCCATAATCACTCCTTCCTCTGTATAGGCTGTAATTTCTAAATTTCTTGGAAGAGTTTGTCTATCTATAACAAGAGAGTGATATCTCATTGCCTCTATAGGATTCTTAATATCTTTAAATATTTTTTCACCTTCGTGAAATACGAGAGAAGTTTTGCCATGCATTATCTTATCTGCTTTTACAATTTTTGCACCATATGCATATCCAATCGCTTGATGGCCAAGACATATTCCTAATATTGGAATTTTATGCCCTAGATTTTTAATGACATCAACACATATACCAGCATTTTCAGGTCTTCCTGGTCCAGGGGATAATATAATTTTCTCAGGATTAAGTTTTTCAATCTCTTCAATATCCATTTCATCATTTCTTATTACAAATATTTCTTTGTTCATTTCTCCCACATATTGATAAAGATTATAGGTAAAGGAATCGTAATTATCTATAATCAGAATCATCAAAGAACCTCCTTAAGAGCCATTGCCTTATTTAAAGTTTCACAGTATTCCATCTCAGGAATTGAATCATATACAATGCCTGCTCCCGCTTGAACGTAAGCATAACCTTCTTTGAAGAGAATAGTCCTTATTGCTATGCACATGTCCATATTGCCATTGTAGGAAAAATATCCAACAGCTCCTGCGTAAAAAGACCTTCTCACATTTTCAAGTTCGTCTATTATTTCCATCGCCCTTATTTTTGGTGTCCCAGAAACTGTACCTGCAGGAAGACAAGCTATAAGAGCATCAAAAGCCGTAAGTCCTCTTTTTAACTTTCCTGAAACAGTCGATACAATGTGCATTACATGAGAGTAAAAATCTACTTCCATAAAACGCTCTATTTTTACACTTCCAAATTCACTAACTTTTCCTATGTCGTTTCTTCCAAGGTCAACTAACATCACATGCTCTGCCCTTTCCTTTTCATCTTTTAAAAGTTCCTCTTTAAGTCTTAAATCTTCTTCTTCATCTTTTCCTCTTCGCCTTGTGCCTGCAATGGGATTTGTAGTCACTTTGTCTCCAAAAACACTTACAAGGCTTTCAGGTGAAGAACCAAGAAGCTGAAAATCACCAAAATCGATGTAAAAAAGATATGGAGATGGATTTTTTGACCTTAATCTTCTGTATATCTCGAAAGGGTGGGAGCTTACTGCTGCTTTTAACCTTTGAGACAACACTACTTGGAATATGTCTCCTTTTTCGATGTATTCTTTTGCTTTTTCAACAATTTTACAAAACTCTTCTTTTGTAAAATTGTAATAAATTTCCTTTTCTTGTTGTGATGGAAGGTCATGAAATTGAGGAGCATTTGATTTTACCTCTTGCAAAAGTTCATTAATTTTTTGCAAAACTTCTTCATATTCTACGTCTTCCTCAGGATACACATTATAAACAACATAGATTCTGTGTTTAAAATGGTCATAGCAAATAAAACTTTTATAAAACATAAAGTATACGTCCGGTATATTTATTTCATCAGGGTTTTTATCTGGTAGCTTCTCATAAAGTCTAATCAGATCATAGGAAGCATAACCTATAGCCCCACCTACAAACGGGATATCAAGCCCTAAGGAATTGTACTTAAAATTCATAATATCTCTTATTTCATCAAGAATTAAGCCTTCTTTTTCTTCTTCACTTTCACCTATAAGTTTTATCCCTTTTCCATAACTTAAAATTGATAAATAAGGGTCTTTTCCTATAAAGGAGTACCTGCCCCAGTTAGTGCCTCCATTTGCACTTTCCAGTAAAAATTTGTTTTTGCCTTTAAGACTATAAAAAATGTTTATTGGTGTCAGTTCATCTCCGTTTATTTCTGCATAGACTGGGAAGACATATCCTCTTTTTTTGTGTTCGCAAAAATCTTCTTTAGAAATGTTTACCACTTTATCACCTCCTGAAAATTAAAAAAGTCACTCCGCCCATTGGGGCGAAGTGACTCGCGGTGCCACCCAATTTGTCCTGTATTACTAAAAAAAGCATTTCACCAAAAGGGCGAAATGCTCGCTTGTGCCACCTTTTTAACACAGGACCACTCTTTCGGGTACGGAGATTCCTCGATACCCTGTCTTTTTAACGGTAGACTACCGGATACTGCTACTTAAAGTTCGCATCTCACCTCACGGGCCCATTCAATATCAGCTACAGTACTCGGCTTCCACCCTCCCGAGCTCGCTTTGACTAAACGCTGATATCTACTCTTCCCGGTCATTGGTTTTCACACATATTTAAATTGTGTTATTTTAATTCTATAACGCATTAAATTATTTGTCAATATATTTTTATGCAAAATAAAAATAATTATGCAAATTAGCTGGTTCTAATTAGTCTTTAATTTTTATCCCATCACTACCTACTATGTCAGTTGTTTCTTGCCATACTTCTCTAATTCGCTCAAGTTCAGTACTTGATAATTCTTCACAATTTAAAAATTTCCCTACAGGCAATATTCTATATTGTGTCTTGCCTTCTTTTTTAAAGACTCTTACCCAAGTAGGAACATAACTTACTTCAGTAATACTTGTTTTATCATTTTTCTTAGTAATAGTGATATTTACAATTACACCACTATCTTGATAGCGATCTCTTTGATTAGATATAAAATTTCCCAATGAATATGCCACAAAAACTTCTTTTTCTTCTCCCTCATCTGTAGTTATTTTCTTTTTCTCCATAGGCTGTATTACATGAGGATGTGTACCCAATATTATATCCGCACCAGCTCTAAATAATTTATCAGTTAAAGTTTTCCTTTCTTCATCAACCGTTCTAGCGTACTCCATTCCCCAATGTAAATACAAGATTACTATATCTGCTCCTTCTTCTTTTGCTCTATTTATATCTTTTAAAATTTTTTCTTCTTCGATATAATTTACCATATATTTTAACTTACCCCTATCAATGTGAACCTCCATACCATTTGTTCCGAAAGTATAAGCAAGTATCGCTACTTTTATACCTTTTTTATCAATAATTAATATTTTTTTGCTTTCTTCCTCATTTCTATAAGTGCCTGCATGAAATAGACCATATTTATCCAAAGCATTTAAAGTATTTACAACTCCAAATTCTAAATTATCTAAGCTGTGATTATTAGCAGTAATGACTACATTAAAACCTGTATACTTTATTGCTGGAATAATTTCCTCTGGTGACCTAAAACGAGGGTATCCAGTATAACCCTTTACGGGAGTACTTATAGTGGTCTCAAGGTTACATATCGCTATATCACTGTCTTTTATGTACTCCCTTACCTCCTCAAAGTGAGGGGTAAAATCATAGCTTCCATCTGGCTTTATAGCACTTTTAGCTTGTGGCATATGAACCATTATATCTCCTACTGCAGTTATAGTAATAGTTTTTATATCTTTCTTCTCTTCTGACAAAGCTCCCTTTGTAGGAATATCAGTACTTGTATAAAAGTTACACCCGCTCATTAAAAATAATAAGAATATCAAGAAAGCTAATATTATAAAATATTTTTTCCTCAAATTAAAAAGCATCAAATCAACTCCAAAGATAATTTTTCATCCTTTTAAAGATTCTCATATTTTTTTATCTTCTCGTCAATTGTAACTCCTTCCGGTTTATAATCAATTTTTACAATAGAGATGACCCTATTTGTACCTTCTTTTATACAAATTTCTTGTGCTTTCTTCACTATCTCTAAAAGTGCATCAAGGTCTCCTTCCATTGTAGTTTCCATTGGCCCTACTACATACTTCACACCTGTACTCTTTATATATTCTATGACTTTATCTACAATTGGATATATATTTTCTTCAGAAACTACAGGCAATACTTGCAGGCTTAAATTGACAATAGGCATTTTCTCACCTCAATATATCCCTAAATTTGATTAAGAGCTTGATCTAAATCCTCTATGATATCATTGTAATCTTCGAGCCCTACTGATATTCTCACCATACTTTCACTCAATCCAAACTCCACAAGTTTTTCTTTTGGATACCCTCTGTGAGTCATAAGGGAAGGTACTTCCACTAATGTTTCTGTATCTCCCAAGCTTACCGCTAACTGACACAATCTTAAATTACTTATAAACTTCTCTAAATTTTTGGTTCCTCCCTCTATTTCAAAACTTATGATAGCTCCGAATCCTCTCATTTGTTTTTTCGCTATTTCATAACCTTTAAAACTTTTAAGACCAGGATACATAACGTTTTTTACTTTAGGATGCGAATTTAAAAAATTTGCTACCTCTATTGCATTTTTTTCATGTTGTCTCATTCTTATACCTAAAGTTTTTATACCTCTCAACATCAACCAAGCATTGAAAGGACTCATTACTCCACCAAATTCACACATATAATCAAATTTTAAATAATGTATATACTTTTCATCTTGGGAAACTGCAACTCCCCCAAGTGCATCACCGTGACCTCCTATATATTTAGTAGCACTATGAACAACTACATCGGCTCCCAATAGAAGAGGATTTTGAAAATAGGGGGTAGCAAAAGTATTATCAACAACAATTTTAATATCTTTTTTATGACATACCCTTGCAACCTCTTCAATATCTATAATAGATAAATTTGGATTAGAAGGGGTCTCAAAATACACAACTTTTGTAGAGTCATCTATACTTTTTTCTAATTCGCTTATATCTGTAAGATCCACTATTTTATAATTTACTCCATATTTAGGCAAAATATTTGTCACCACGTTATAACTTGAACCATAAAGAGTCTTATGAATTATTACATTATCTTTGGGTTTTAAAAGAGAAAATAAAACTGAACTAATAGCGGCCATCCCGGAAGAAAAAGCTACTGCCCCTTTACCATATTCTAACTCCGCTAATCTGTTTTCAAATAATCTTAATGTAGGATTATTACCTCTTGTATAAACATAGTCTTGAGATTGAAAAGACATCACCTTTTCAACATGTCCAAGGTCATCAAAAACAAAAGTAGTCGTCTGGAAAATTGGAGGATTCAAAGCATTTTCAGGGTTTTTCTTAAACTCATTTCCATGAATTACTTTTGTGTCAAACCGATAGTTTTTATTTACTCCCATAGGACTTCCTCCTATAATTTAATCACAATACTCCATATCAATGACATACCGGGTATGCTCTTTAATTATAGCATACCCGGCTTATAAATTTATTGCAATAAACCAGAGAGTATAAATATTATTGTGCTTAATCCCGCTATTATTTGTACACTAAGAGAACCAGTTCCACCTGCTGCAAAACCTGCAGCAAACAAAGCCTGCCCTACTCCTACTGCTGCTGCTAAACCACCAAAAAGTCCTATGATTACTGCAAGCGTCATTATTATTGCAGCTACTCTTGCTTTTGCATCTGGTTTAGAAATATCTTCTTCCTCCATTATATCAGTCCACAATAAATTCCATTTCTTAATTCTTGGATACAAAATTAACAATAAAGGTATTCCTAATACAATTGAAGGAATAGAATTATTTACAGCTATTATAGAAGCTAAAGCCGCAAAAGGAACCATTTTAAGAAGGTCCAAACCCCATCCTATGGTAAGAGCACATGCAAAAGCTCCAATTAATGCTGCTACTATGTATGCAAAAACTTTTCTTCCAGAATTTAAGTTTGGTTCTAAGTCGTCTGCTTTCAACATTCCAAGATTTCTCCAAAGTTTATAAGGGACATAAGCCTGCATAAAGTTTCCTATAAATCCAAAAATACTTCCAACTCCCAGCGTACCAAAGAAATCACCTATTAAATTTCCAAAAGCAGAACCCCATGCCCCTGCAGGTCCAAAGAGTAATCCTAAAACAGGTGGTAAAGTATTAGCAGGTCTTATTTCTGTTATGCCAGGAATGAGGACAAAACCTTTGAAAGGTATTAAAACTGCTGCATATAATCCTGCACTTAAAGCAACTAAAACAACCATTTTAGTATTCTTCCACATGCTAAAAATTTCCTTCATAACTCCAACTCCCTTCTTTTTAAATATTTATTTTTTGCCATCTAACAGTTATACCCAAATAACTTTCCCACCTCCTTCCTTTTTATGAAAATATACCATAAATTTTGTCCTCAACTATAAAAATAATCAAAAATATTATAATTCAATCACTGCTCTATTACAACTACAGTGATTTTGATCTAATTTTTCTTCTAAAAAAACTCTTATAAATGTTTTTATCACTTTTTCTTTGTTCAATTCTAAAGTATCTTTTATTTCATGTAATGTTATACTGCCCTTCATTCCTGTAGCCCAATTTGAAACTATTCCCACCGCAGCATAGCACATTCCTAATTCTTTCGCTAAAATTACTTCTGGAACATTAGTCATCCCTACTACATCGGCACCTAAATTTTTATACATTCTTATCTCTTGTGCAGTTTCAAATCGTGGACCTTCAGTGCATACATAAACTGCATCTCCTTTTATTAATAAGTCTTCTTTTTTAGCAGCATTGTAAAATTTTGCCCTTAAATTGCTACAATAAGGGTCACTCATATCTACATGTCTTACCACTCCATCTTCCCCTTCAAAAAAGGTCAATGGTCTCGATTTAGTGAAATCTAAAAAATCTTTAAGTACTACAACATCCCCTGGCTCATAATTTTCATTAAAAGAACCAACTGCAGCTGTTGCATACACATATTTTACTCCCATTTGTTTCAATGCCATAATATTTGCCCTATAATTTACGAGATGAGGTGGAACTGCATGACCTTTCCCGTGTCGGGGCAAAAAGCCAATTTCTTCCCCTTCAATAGTCACAATATCAATTTCCACTTCTCCATATTTTGTCTCTACCAATTTTTTTGACACCTTTTGTCCTATTTCGTAAAATCCAGTACCACCAATGATCGCCTTTTCCATTTAAAATGTACCTCCTACATTTTGTATTTAACTTTGAAAAATATAGCAATTATCAATACTACAATTGCGATTGCTATTAGTATATAATCTTTAGCTGTATATTTTATTTCCAAATAATTTGTCCTCCTGTCGCTATATCCAAATCCTTTTGATTCTAAAGCCATAGCCAATATATTTGCTTGTCGTATTACAGAAATCAAAACAGGTATTAATAAAGGAATATATTTTTTGATTCTCTGAAGAAAACTACCTGTATCTAAATCTAATCCCCTTGATTTTTGTGCCTGAGTTATAGTGTAACTAGTAGCTACTATCATTGGAACCAATCTAATAGCTGTAGAAAAAGCAAAAGCAGGCCTATAAGGTATGCCTAATTTAACTAAGCCGAGAGATATTTCTTCAATTTTTGTAGAACTTAAAAAAATCATTCCTGAAATTATCATAATATCAAATTTTAATCCTATAGCTATGCCATAAATTATTCCTTCTTTTGTTATTGGCCCCCAAAGGCGAGTAGTTCCTGGATAAGTAAAGGCCCATAACAAAATCGACATAAGAGCAATCATAATTAAAATTACTTGTATGCGTTTAAGATTAGAAAGTACCTTCCCTATATAACCATATACAATTATCACTGCTGATAAGAGTAAAAGAACTGTTAAAGAACTAAACATGAGAGCTATTGCAAAGCTTACAAGCATAACGAAAATTTTTGTACGTGGGTCAAGTTTATGTAAAAAGCTATCTTTATCTAGATACAGAAACATATCCATTTTTTAATTTACCTCCTTGTGCAACTTACCATTTCTTCTACTGACAAAAAAGTTTTACCCAACCTATTACTCATGCTAACAATAGGAGGTGTTTTTAAAAAAAGTTGAAAAAATTTTTCGTCTTCTCTGAATACATCCCTTACTTTGCCATACATTTCTATTTTGCCATCTTTCATCACAGCTACTTTATGAGCGTACTCTGATACAATCCACATTGTATGAGTTATCATCACTATTGTATGGCCACTCTCATTCAATTTTTTCACTAATTCCATCATTCTCTTCTGTTCTTTATAATCTAACCCAGTAGTAGGTTCATCCAGAATAATGACTTTTGGCCTTGCTGCTAAAATTGAAGCCACAGCAATTCTTTGTCTTTCTCCTTTAGATAGTGAAAAAGGATCTTCTTTTTCAAAACCCTCCATATCAACAGCTTTTAATGCTTCACTTACTCTTTCCTTCACTTCTGCTTCAGAACACCCTCTCATACGAGGTCCAAAAGCTATTTCATCATATACGGTATCTGCAAATATTTGATGGTCGGGATTTTGAAAAGCATACCCTACATAATTTCCTATTTCAAATACATTCGACTTTTTAGTATCTTTTCCATATACTATCACACTACCACTGGTAGGTTTTAAGAGACAATTTAAATGTTTTGCCAACGTAGTTTTGCCACTTCCATTATGTCCTAAAAGTGCTAAAAATTCTCCTTCTTTTATCTGCAAGTTAATTCCATCTAATGCTTTTGTACCATTAGCATACACATGCTCTACATCTTTAACATCTATTATCACATCACCATAACTTTGTTCTCTTTCCTCTTCTTTCCTAAGAATTTCATTATACTTATCCTCGTCTATTTTAAGTCCTAATTCTTTAAACCTCTCAATCCCTTCTTCATAAGTAAGTGGTAGTTCTTCTCTTTTTAAAGAAGAAACTTGTAAAAAGTACTTGGGAATTTGCAAAGGCATTATTCCTATTTCTTCCATTAATTCTACTTCTTTGAGAATTTCTTCAGGTTTCCCATCTTTTATAATTCTACCTTTTTCCATTATAATCACTCTATCAGCATTCAACGCCTCTTCCGTTTCATGCTCTATTATAATCAGAGTCAAATCTTTATCTTTATGTAATTCTTTTGCAATATTAAAAATACCTATTTTGCCTATCGGATCTAAATCAGTAGTAGGTTCATCCATACAGATTATACTTGGCATACATGCTAACACAGAACCTATAGCTAATCTTTGCTTTTGACCACCAGAAAGAGTAGAAGGCTGTCTATCTTCAAGTCCTTCTAAATTAACAATTTTTAATATTCTCTCTATTCGTCTTTGTATTTCTTCTCTTTCTACTCCAAAATTTTCCGGACCAAAAGCTATTTCCAACCTTGTGTTTGTAGAAAATAGTTGTGATTCAAAATCTTGAAACACGAGCCCTATCTCTTTTGCCATCTTGCTTACTCTTGTTTCCTTTACTTTTATACCTTTCACTATAACATCTCCGCTATAGTGCCCTTTTGTAAAATGAGGGATGAGGCCATTTAAGCATTGCGCTAATGTAGATTTCCCTGCCCCACTTGGTCCCATAATCACTACAAATTCTCCTTTTTCAATTTCTAAGTTAATATTTTCTATTGCATTTCTTTCTTTTTGGTCTTTATATCTAAAAGTTAAATCCTTTATCACAATCTCCTTTGAATTAACATTTGTTTCAATAACTGACATCCTATCTCCCTCACTTTAGTTTTAATATATTTTCTTTATATGGAGGTTTAATTATCCCTTTTTCTGTTATTATACCCGTGATGTTTTCATGAGGAGTCACATCAAAAGCTGGATTGTATACTTCTATCCCCTCTGGAGCAATTCTAACACCGTTTATATGAGTAACTTCCTCAGGACTTCTTTCTTCTATTATTATTTCTTTTCCGCTCTCAATTTCAAAATCAATTGTACTGGTAGGAGCTACTACATAAAAGGGAACATTATATACTTTTGCAATTACAGATAACATAAAAGTCCCAATCTTGTTAGCAGTATCTCCATTTAAAGCAATTCTATCAGCTCCTACTAATATCACATCTATTTTCCCATCCCTTATTAAAGTAGCAGCAACACTATCAGCAATTAATTTTGCAGGAATTCCTTCTTGTACTAATTCCCAAGCTGTCAACTTACTGCCCTGTAATCGAGGCCTTGTCTCATCAGCGTACACAAATATATTCTTACCACTATAGTGAGCCTCTCTAATGACTCCTAAGGCTGTACCATATCCTACAGTGGCAAGCGCTCCTGTATTGCAGTGGGTTAAAATAACAGCATTTTCTTTAATTACTTCGTTACCAAACTTAGCCATTTTTTTATTAGTCTCTATATCTTCTAAATAAATACTATCTGCTTCCTTTTTTAAAGCTTGATATATATCTATTAGTTCTAACTCCTTGTTTTTCTCTATAACTTTCTTCATCCTTTTTACTGCCCACATAAGATTTACAGCTGTAGGTCTCGAGTTTGCAATAACTTCTAAGGCCTCCTCTATTTTTTCAAAAAATATTTCTCTATCTTCTTTGAGAAATTCTTTAGCTGCCAGCACAACACCATAGGCTGCTGCAGCACCAATAGCAGGAGCCCCTCTTACTACCATTTCTTTTATAGCAAAATTTACATCCCTATAAGTTTTGCATTCAAAAATCTCATAACTATTAGGTAATTTCCTTTGGTCAATTAAATACAAAACTTCGTTTTTAAACTCTATTGATTTAATTTCTTTCATTTTTTCACCTCGTCCTCTTCATTATTTTCGCAGATCTATAACTGCTTTTAATTTATTCTTTTTTGAAAAAGCCTCTTGATATTCCTCTAAAGAATAGATGCCACTTATCAAATAATCTGTAGAAATCAATTTTCTCTGGAGTAGTCTCAGGGCTGCTTCCATAGGTCCACACCGCGTACCTACCATTTTTATTTCATTAACAACCCAATCAGTGGGACTCAGAGTAGCAAGGAAATTGTAGGTACTTTTTAATATAATAGTACCTGTAGGTTTTACTAATTCTTGAGCTAATTGCAAACCTCCTTCATTTCCTGTACATTCAATAGCAATATCAAATTTATTTTTTAAACTTAGTCTATCTAAATTATCTAGTAAAATAATATTTGCTTTACTTTTTAGGTAATCCAGCTTTTCTTGATGCTTCCCTACCACATATAAATTAGCCCCAGTAAGAGCAACAACTTGAGTAATAAACTGTGATAATTTACCATCCCCAATTATTATTACTTTATCAGTGGGTTTTACGTGATACATCTCAATAATTTCTAAAGCTGCAGCAATAGGTTCCGTAAAAACTGCTTCTTCATCTTTGATTTCATTTGGTACAATATAAAGGTTTTTATTTGGCAGCGTAAGATATTCAGCAAAAGCGCCATCCTTATCCTTTATCCCTAATACTTTTCTATTACGGCAATGGTGGTAAAGTCCAATTCTACAAAGGTCACATTTACCACAGGCTATATTGATATCGCCTACTACTCTTTTTCCTATTAAATTAGGGTCATCAGATTCCTCTACTATTCCTACAAATTCATGGCCTAATATTCCCTTAAAATTCTTGTATCCTTTCATTATCTCAATATCTGTATTGCAGATAGAAGCCAACACAACTTTAATCAAAGATTCGCCTTTTTGGGCCTTAGGCTTTTGCAAATCAGTCCGCAGCTCTAACTTGCTATCAAAATGCAAGCCCCTCATTCTTATCCCTTCTTCCAACTTAATTTACCGACTTCGTATAACTTTAAATTTAAATATTTTTGGATCAAAATAATCTAAAGAATAAAATATAGTCCTTCCTTCTTTGTCATAATGTAATTGATAAAGCAACAAAAACAGGGAATTTTTATCTACACCTAAATATTGAATCATCTCTTCAGTAGGGAAAGTCGGTATAATTTCTGAAATGGCATATTCAATAATTATTCCAAACTCCTTTTCCATGTATTCAAACAGGGATTCAAAATTAATTTGATCAGGTTTTTTGTTACCAAGTATTTTTTTCGCAACTGTATCTACTAAAAAAGCAGCAGGTTTGCCATCAGCCGTTCTAATTCTTTTAAAAGTAATCACCTTTTCCTTTGGTTTAAGATTTAGTTTTTTCACCATATCTTTTGTAGGTATAGTTTCCTCAATACTAACCCATTTTGTTCCCGGCTCATATCCAAATTTTCTAATAATTTCTGTTATGCTATCCAAATATTCTAATCCACTCTTTATCTGTATAGGCTTTTTGTTTACAAAAGTACCCTTACCTTTAATTTTATATATTATCTTTTCCTGTTCTAAAAGGGCCAAAGCCTCTCTTATAGTATATCTACTAATCTTGAACATTTTTGTCAGTTGACTTTCCGAAGGTAATTTATCATCCGGTTGTAAATTTTCTTTTTCTATGTACTCCAATATTTTTTTCTTTACTTCTTGGCTTAAAGAAACATACTTCTTACTTTTTCTAAACTCTGTCATACTATCCTTCCTAAAATTATTTTTTAACTTGTCCATAAGTTTTAAATTTTTCTAACATCAATTTCATCTCATCTTCAGAAAGAATTACCGGTTCTCCTATGGACTTTGCTCTATAGTACAACTCCGCAACATATTCAATCTGTTCACTTATATTAAAAGCATTTGGAAGGTCTTCGGCTCCCACTAGTAATCCATGATTAGCTAATAAAACAGCTTTTCTGTCCTTCATTGCTTCAAAAGCATTTTCCGCTAATTCTTTAGTACCAAAAGTCGCATATTTCGCACATCTCACATTTGGTCCAGCTAAAGCTACTAAATAGTGAACTGGTGGAAGGTCCCAATTTAAACAGGCAAGAGTAGTAGAATACACTGGATGTGTATGTATAATGGCATTTATATCCTGCCTATTAGCATAAAAAATTCTATGCATTTCATATTCCGAGGAAGGAGTTCTATCGCCTTCTATCCTTTTGCCATCTAAATCCATCACAACAATATCTTCCGGTCGAATTTCAAAATAATCCATTCCAGAAGGAGTTATAGCCATTAATCCTTTTTCTCGATTATAAATACTTAAGTTTCCACCTGTACCTTTGGTAAGATTAGAGGTTATGAGTTTTTTACCATATTCTACTATTTGTTCCCTTTCTGATTGCATTAGCAACGTCATCACCCTCGATTTTTAATCATTTTGCAGAACAACTTGTCTGACAAGTTGTTCTGAGAAAATTATATAGTATTGCAAATAAACTGTCAAGTTTGTTATTTAAACAATTTACAAAAAAAATTAAGGTATTCTGACTTATTGTCAGAATACCTCAATTTTTTGACAAACTTTTTATGCCAAATTCAAAAACTTCTTAAATGAGACCTTGTCTACAATCCAGAACACCTTATCTTTGTATCAAATTTTTTGCTCTTTTCTCCACGTTATACATTACTTTTTCCACATCTACAGTTTTTATTTCTCTATTTTCCATTATTATTTTGCCATTTATTATTACTGTATCCACATCTGATGCTTGAGCAGTATAAGCTAAAGCAGAAATTAAGTTGTGGTGTGGATAAAAATGCGGCTTGTCAATATCAATAATCACTATATCCGCTTTTTTCCCTACTTCGATGGAACCTATCTCTTTATCCCACAATAAAGCTTTAGCGCCATTGATTGTCGCCATTTTTAGAGCTTCCAAGGCCGGTACGGCAAGAGCATCGTAATTTAACGCCTTATTAATAGTGGCAGCAAAATGAATCTCTTCAAACATGTTTAGGTTATTGTTACTGGCTGGACCATCTGTTCCCAAAGCTACGTTTATTCCTTTTTTTAGCATTTGATCCACAGGAGCAAAACCACTGGCTAACTTGGCATTACTGGTAGGATTGTAAACTGGTGATACCTTCATTTCCTTTAATATTTCAGTGTCTTCATCGCTTACATGAACACAATGAGCTGCTACAGTCGGAACATCAAATACTCCTATGTCCTTTAAATGTTTCACAGGAGATTTTCCATGCTTTTGGAAACTTTCTTCTACTTCTTTTTTTGTTTCTGATACATGAATATGAATTCCTGTATTTAACTCCTTAGCCAATTCTACTACTTCCTTCAAATAAGAGGAGCTACAAGTATAAGGTGCATGAGGACCCACCATTACTTTGATTCTTCCATCCGCTTTATTATGCCAGGTATTATAAAGTTTTCGCGTATCTCTTAACTTTTCCTTATTTATTTCAGCGTCACTTTCTTCTATAATACCCCTTGTCAACACTCCTCTTATCCCTACTTCTTCTGTTGCTTTAGCTACTTCATCCATAAAAAAATACATATCGCAAAAAGTAGTAGTACCAGAATAAATCATCTCTATCATACTCAATAAAGAACCCCAGTAAACGTCTTCTGCTGAAAGTTTAGATTCAACAGGCCAGATATGTTTACTCAACCAATCAAATAACGGCACATCATCTGCATAATTCCTAAGTAAAGACATTCCCAAATGAGTATGAGCATTTATAAGACCCGGCGTTGCAATTTTTTTTGTTCCATCTATGACTCTGTCAACTTTTATATCCGGATTAATTTCTCCTATGTAAGTTATCGTGTCGCCTTCAATATAGATATTGGTGTTTTCCATAAGTGGCTGTTCTTCTTTCATAGATAGCAAAGCTACATTTTTTATAAGCAGATTCATAATATCCCTCCTAAAAATAATGTTTAAAAAGGGGAAAAATCCCCTTTTTAAACTTGTGTTTGCTGCTCAATGTGAGAAGCACATCTTGCGCAAATAGTTGGATGCTCTTTTATAGTTCCTACTGTTTCACTGTACATCCAGCAGCGTTCGCATTTTTCCCCCGGTGCATGGGTTACCACAATCTTCAAATTATAATCATCACTTTCATAAGCATTTTGAGGAGCAGGTTCTTCTGGTTGGTGAAGTACCACTTTTGAAACTATGAACACATATTCGAGGTCATTAAAGCCTTTAAAGAAATCATAAAGCTCTTGAGATGGATATATATCCACTTGTGCCTCTAAAGAGTGACCTATCTTTTTGTCAGTTCTCGCTATTTCAAGAGCTTTAGAAATATCTTTTCTTATGTCAAAAAGTTTTTCCCATTTTTCTATTATATAAGGATTATTGTATTTTTCTTGGACTTGAGGCCAATCAGCTAACTGAACACTTTCAAAATTATTTTGACTGTCGTGCTTCATATATGACCATATTTCTTCTGAAGTAAATGTAAGCACTGGTGCTATCAACCTTACAAGAGTGTCTAAAATAATGTAAAGTGTCGTTTGAGCCGCTCTTCTCTCTTTAGAAGTAGCAGGATAAGTATACAATCTGTCTTTTAAAATGTCCAGGTAAAGGCTACTCATATCTACTACACAGAAGGTATGAACCAGATGGAGAAAATCGTAATACTCATATTTATCAAAAGCCTCTGTAAGCTCTTCAACTACTCTGTTAAGCCTAAATAAAGCCCATTTATCTATCTCTAAAAGCTCTTCGTAAGGGAGCATATCCTTATCAGGGTCAAAGTCATAAAGATTGCTTAACAAGAACTTACTAGTGTTACGTATTTTTCTGTACGCTTCTGTCATCTGTTTTAAAATCTCTTGTGAAATTCTCATATCTGAAGTAAAGTCAGCAGAAACAGTCCAAAGCCTCAAAATATCTGCTCCATATTCTTTAATTACATCAGCTGGGTCAATACCATTCCCTAAAGATTTTGACATTTTCCTTCCTTCACCGTCTACAACAAACCCGTGGGTCAATACGTTTCTATAAGGTGCTTTTCCACGTGTTGCCACAGATGTCAAAAGGGAAGACTGGAACCATCCTCTGTGTTGGTCTGAACCTTCTAAATAAAGCTCTGCAGGCCACTTTAGGTCAGGATGAGTTTGCAACACAGCTGCATGGCTGGAGCCTGAATCAAACCACACATCCATTATATCTGTCTCTTTCCTAAACTTCGTAGAACCGCATTCGCAAGTAATCCCTTTTGGCAATATCTCTTCAGCTGACATTTCAAACCATGCATCTGAACCCTTTTGCCTGAAGATCTTTTTAACTGCATTTATTGTATCATCATTTATAAGCGGTTTCCCACACTTTTCACAGTAGAATATAGGAATTGGCACACCCCATACCCTTTGCCTTGAAATACACCAGTCTCGTCTATCTCTTACCATGTTAGTTATGCGCTCTTCGCCCCATGAAGGATACCAATTAACTTCTTTAATAGCTTTTAGTGCCTCTTCTCTAAATCCTTCCACAGAAGCAAACCACTGTTCTGTCGCCCTAAATATTATTGGACTTTTACATCTCCAACAGTGAGGATATGAGTGGGTAATACGGGTTTCTGCCACTAATGCATTAGCTTTTTTCAAGTCTTCCTTTATGACCTTGTTAGCCTCTTCATAATACAGACCAGCATATCCTGGCGCTTTATCTGTAAAATATCCCTTATCATCTATTGGATTTAAAACCTCAAGCCCATACTCTTGCCCAACTAAAAAGTCTTCTTCGCCATGGCCGGGAGCAGTATGAACACATCCAGTACCAGCTTCTAAAGTTACATGCTCACCCAAGATTATTAAAGAATCTCTGTCATATAAAGGATGGGTAGCCTTCATGCCCTCCAAATCTTTTCCTTTAAATACAGCAACTATTTCATAATCTGAAAGGTTAGCTTCTTTCTTTACAGTATCTAACATGTCTTTTGCCATTATATATACTTCGTCTCCAAACTTTGCAAGCGCATAATCAAACTCTGGATTTAAAGCAATTGCAAGGTTAGCCGGAATAGTCCATGTAGTAGTTGTCCATATTACAAAATACACATTATTAAGATTCTCAACAATTCCCTTGAATTTCCCTAAATCATCTTTAACTCTAAATTTTACATAAATAGAATCAGAGGTTTCATCAAAGTATTCAATTTCTGCTTCTGCCAAAGCAGTCTCACAGCTGGGGCACCAATATACAGGCTTTAGACCTTTATAGATATAGCCTTTCTTAGCCATTTCACCAAATACTTCTATCTGTTTAGCTTCATACTCCGGATTCAAGGTAAGATAAGGATTATCCCAATCTCCCCTTACTCCCAATCTTTTGAATTGAGCTTTTTGCTTTTCAATCTGAGAAAAAGCAAAATCCCTACACACTTTTCTAAATTCTGTAGGACTTACTTCATGCCTTTTTATACCTAAAGTTTTTATAGCTTGCTGTTCAATAGGAAGACCGTGTGTATCCCATCCTGGCACATAAGGAGCATCATAACCCCTCATTGTTTTGTATTTCACTATAATGTCTTTTAATACCTTATTCATAGCAGTTCCAATGTGTATATCTCCATTAGCATAAGGCGGCCCATCGTGTAAAATATATTTTTCCTTGCCTTTATTTTTTTCCAATGTTTTATGATAAATATCCATTTCTTCCCATCTTTTTAATATCTCTGGCTCTCGTGTTGGCAAATTAGCCTTCATAGGAAAATCTGTCCTCGGCAAATTAAGTGTCTTGTTGTAATCCACTGAACATTACCTCCTCTTCAAATATTATCTTTCAAACTAAAAATAAAACTTCTCGTCAGGGACGAGAAGTTCGCGGTACCACCCTACTTATTAAGACAAAGAAAAACTTTGCCTTAATCTCTCATTTAAGATAACGGGAAACCCGGCACAGCTTACTCCTATTTCAGCCTGCAGCTCCGAGGTGATTTTCAGTAGAAACGAACTTATTGGCTCGCACCTACCGCCAACTCTCTGGAAGTTGCTTCTACTTACTCGTCCTCATCATAGCTTTTAACAATATTTTTTACACAATTATATAATACCACAAGTTTTTCGTCAATAGTATGCATATCTCATGCAGTCAGAGCAGATTTCACTTTTACCCCAGGAAGACTACCAAGTTTACCAGTAAGAGCCCCTATTTCATCCGTTGTACCATCAACTATTAAAGCGATAACCGATACTCCCCTATCTTTATAGGGTATACCCATTCTTCCTACAATAATGTGGCCGTACTCACTCAATATGTGATTTACCCTATCCGCCACATTTTCTCTATTTTGAATCAATATTCCAACAACCCCTAATCTATTCTGCATCCTTCTCCTCATCCTCATCTGGAATCAATTCTTTCTCATCTATTGAAAGTATTGATTCCAACTGGGCTTCTAAAAGAGATTTAAATTTCGCTTTAAAAACATTTAATTGCTTGCGATATCTTTCTAACTCCATTCTTATTCTTACAACTTCTTGATTTGCCTTCTCTAATATTTTTTCTGCATTTTGTTGTGCATTTTGTATGATAAGTTGTGCTTCTTTTTCTGCATTTCTTTTCAATTCCTCTGCAGTATTTTGAGCAACAATCAAAGTATTGTTTAAAGTGTTCTCCATATTTATGTAGCTTTGAAGTTTTTCATTCATTATATTAATTCTATCTTTTAACTCCGCATTTTCTTTGTATAACATCTCATAGTCTTCCATAATTTTATCCAAAAACTCGTCCACTTCCTCTTCATTATAACCCCTAAAAGACCGCCTAAATTCTTTATTATGTATATCCATAGGCGTCAGCATAATATTACCTCCTTTTCTTTTGTAACATTATATAAACCTCAGAATATGTATGGAGATGCGACCTTTTTTTGTATTACCTCTCACTTCTTCTAATCTAATTCTTCCAAAACCACGTAAAGAAATTACATCCTCCTCTTTTACTTCTGAAGAAGGGTCCTCTGTATACTCCCAATTTATTTGAAGAAGACCGGACTTTATAAGTTCTGAAGCCTTCGTCCTTGATATACCAAAACCTGCAGCTGCCACACTGTCAACCCGTAGTGAGGCTACGGTAGAAAAAATGTCCTTATATTTTATTTCAGGTTCTATCACATCTTTCAAGTCAATTGAATTAACTCTTACCTTCTCTTTCCCGACTTTAAAAAGGTTCATAAGTACATAACTTTCCACATCTTTATGTAACAATATGTCACATTTATCCTCTTTTACAATTATATCGCCTATTTTTTGTCTTTTTATCCCTAACCCTAAAAGTGAACCCAACACATCTCTATGAGATAGCTTAGAAAAATTGCCTTCAATTCTTACAGCGCAAATAGGGGTATCTTCCGGCTGTAAAAAATCGGGGTAAATAATTGCTATCTTTCTTTCTGCTAAAGGATATCCTCCATCTAGATTATAGTTTATATCTTGCTGTCGATACTTTAATATAGTTTTTTCAAAAATTTTTTGTTCAGAGAGGCTTAAAAAGTCTGTATATTTTACTCTTTTAGATTTTAAAACGCCTTTAATTATGTCTTCAAATCGGGATACAGTAAATTCCTTGTCCATCATATATACCTCATCAGTAATAATACTAATTTAAAAACTAAAGGACGAACTAAATACTGAATCACCAAAATCGCCAAAACTGGCGAAAAATCTATCATTAAATTTCTTCCAATAGAAGACCTAAATTGTAATGCCCTAAAAGGCTCAAGTATTGGTTCTGTCGTTACGATCACAAAGCGAGAAAGTGGATTTGACATATTCTCCATTCGTAGCAAAGATAAAATAACCCTTATCAATATAAGCCAATTTATAACTTCAAAAAAATAATCTAATGCTGTTAAAATTGCAAAATTTACAGGCAAAATCATTTCCTCCTTATCAATTTAGATTGTATAAAGAATTTACTTCATCTTTTATATCCCCTGTAATATCAAAATTCTCAGGCGCAACTAAAAATATATAGCCAGATATCTTCTTTATCTCTCCATTAAGAGCATAGGCTGCACCGCTTAAAAAATCCACTACTCTTTGAGCTTCATTTTTGTCCATCTTTTGTAAATCTACAATCACCGGTTTTTTATTTTTCAATTCATTACATATATTCATCACTTGTTCAAACTTTTCTGGCTTTAAAATCAAAACTTTTACTTGGGTCTGTGTATGAATATTGACAATTTTAGGCTTTCTATCGTAAGGTATGACAGGTTGTAAAGAGTCTACTTCTTCTTTCTCTTCTTCTGGCTCATCGATACCAAAGAAACTCATTAATTTATCAATCACTTTTGAAGACATTAATTATCCCTCCACATTATATTGTCTTTGCCCAAAAATAGAAGTGCCAATTCTAACAATATTCGCCCCTTCTTCAACTGCTACCCAATAGTCATTGGACATGCCCATTGACAAAAATTCTACTTGTACATTATGTTGCTTAATTTCTTTTAGCTCTTCAAATAATTCTTTCATCTTTCTAAAATAGGGCCTTACCTCTTCCGGTGGAAGGTAAGGAGCTATTGTCATAAGCCCTCTAATTCTTATATTATCATATTTTTCCATTTCTTTAACAAAATTATGCATTTCTTCAGGAGGAATTCCGTATTTACTTTCCTCTCCACCAATATTGATTTCCACCAAACAATCTATTATGAGACTCTTTTGTTTAGCCCTTTTGTCTATTTCTTCTGCCAGTTTAATACTATCTAAAGAATGTATCAACTTAACTTTGTCAATAATGTATTTCACTTTGTTTGTCTGTAAATGTCCTATAAAGTGAAATTCTACCTCATTTTTTAAATAAGGATACTTTTCATTTAACTCTTGAACCTTATTCTCACCTATGTCAGTTATGCCACAAGCAATAGCCTCTTTTATAGTCTCTACACCGAAAGTTTTAGTAGCTGCCACAATTAATATTTCCTCCGGATTTCTATTTACCTTTAATGCATGCTCTTTTATGTTTTCCTTTATTTTTCTTATATTTTCACATATAGTCGTATTTATCCCCCCTTATTTGCTCAAGTAATCCTCTCCATTTACCGCTATTTCGTCATACACTTTTAATCCAGATGTTTTATCAACGCTTTCTACAATCGCATATTTGCCATCTGTAGCCTTTATTACTACTTCTTTAAAAGTAGGAACTTTGCCATTTTTTATTACAAAAACTCCTTCTTTTCCTTCTTTTTGCACAATAGAAGAAAGAGGTATTTTAAGTCCATTGAACTCTTTAACTTTAACTTTTACATTTATTTTAGAAGTTTTATAAAAGTTGGGATATTCATCTATCATCTCAATTATTCCTATATATAATTTATCGTCACCTTTGTAGGTTTTTATAACTTTTCCCCGCAATTCACCACTATAATTATCAATCAAAATTTTCACATTACTACCTTCTTTTAATAAGTCCTGTTGTTTTTCATTTAAAACCAACGCTAAATACCACTCCAAATTATCCACTATTTTTACAAAAGGGTAATCTCCTTTTACTTCTGTACTAATTTCTTTGGATTGAAAGTTTAAATTTTCAAGTTGTGTCGGATTTAAATTGAACATATTTCTTTCATTTAGAATACTTTCACTGCCATCAAAATAGTAACTTACAATTCCTGACTCTGGTGAATTTATAGTAATCGCATTTTTTTCTACATACTTTTCTAAATACTCTTTTTGCTCTTTTAAGTTTTCAATTCTTTGAAGTATTATTGGCCCTTTACTTAAAATTTCTTCTTTTTTGGCTTTTAAGTCTTCAATCCTTTTTTGTATTTTATCTGCATCAGGGCTATTTTGCTGTATCGCATTTTGATAATTTTGCTCTTCTGTCTTTATCATGTTGTCTAATTTTTGAACATCTGAATAAAAAGGTATATTAGTATCCTGATTTTTTAGTTCTCTGTTTATCTCATCTAATTGATGTAGTTTCTCCTCATCAAAATCGGCAGAATAAACTTGCACAATAGGAGTACCTTTGGAAACTTTTTCTCCACTTGGTACAAGTTTTTTTATTTTACCATCAAAAGGAGCATTTATCATCATTTCATTCTTTATAACATATCCTTGGGCATTAAAGGCTATTAAAATACTTCCATAAATCACTACTGTAGTTTTATTTTTGCCTGCAAAAGTCGTTATCCCTACTTTACTTATGTAAACTATCACTAATAATATAACTATAATTTTAGCTAACCTTTTCACATCTCTCACCTATCAATATATTCTATATAAATGCCGATTTTCCTTCTACAAATTTATGCATATATTCATTTTATCACAGTTTTCAATATTTTTATAGAGAAAAAGGAGATGGTGAATTGCCATCCCCTTATTAATTCTATCAGTTCTAATCTCGCAGTAAAATGTCTTAATATTGAAGGCTCAAGCGCATCTTTTTGGCCAGACATTGTAAAACTATCACCATAAGAGAAAATTTTATTTATGTGCTACAACTTCTATTTCTATAAGCGCACCCTTAGGAAGACTTTTTACTTCAACTAAGGAACGGGCAGGTGGATTGTCTTTAAAATACCTTCCATAAATTTCGTTAATTTTAGCAAAATCCCCCATGTTAGTGACAAATACAGTTGTCTTTATAACATTGTTAAGGTCCATCCCCGCAGCTTTTAAAATCGCTTTTATATTCTCTAAAACCCTTTCCGTCTGCGCTTCAATACCTCCTTCTACAAGTTCTCCTGTAGCAGGATCAATTGCTATTTGCCCTGATGTGTACAAAAAGCCGTCTACCATGATAGCTTGCGAATATGGTCCAATAGCCTTTGGCGCAGCATCGGTGTTTATTATGGTTTTCATTTATTTTCATCCTTTCAGTAAAAGTGTTATACAATATGTAAAATCTGAATACATAGAATATTATATCATTAATATTTATGGCTTATCAATATTTTTTTAATGATTATAAAATTTTTTGCACTCCTTTGTTGTCAAAAATTTTAATATTAAACCCAGTGAAAAATAACGTAATATTGAAATAAAAAGAGAAAAATCTCATTTACCTTGTGTTTTTTAATGTTTTGGGCGAAAAATTGTGGATAAACTTAATTATTTAATTTTGACTTTCTTTGACCTTTATAATATTAATTAAAGTAGAAATACAATTTAGTATGTGCAGGAGGTGGTAAGTATGGTATTAAGGAGTGGTTTTCTCCCTTAATCGTACTTCCCATCTCTGCACTTCCCAAAAAATACATTGAAAAAGGAGAGGTGAGAAGTCCGCCTCTCCTTTTTCAATTTTTTAAAAAATTCTATAATGGTGGGTAATAACACCCTATTTAAAAAAATAGAGCACTTGTTCTAAATACCTGTTATATTATAATTGTTCAAATACTAAAAACACTCAAAAGGCCAGAATAAGTGCATAACAATTATATCACAAAACTTTTAAAAGCTGAAGATATAATCAAAATGTCATAACAAAAGTTAAAGTATCAAAGAGGGAGGCATATGGATATAGGAATTTTGAACGATTTAGAAAGAGGATACCTTATTGTGTGTAAATAAGGGTAACAAGGGAATATAAAAGCAAATACTGGATAGCCTCTTTATCAAATGAGGGCTAGAGTATAATGAAGTTATTTACATTTAATGTATAAAATTGCTAATAATTACATTATGTTCTGATCTAAAAAGTAAGGGCAGGCATTCAGAAAATACCTACCCCAACTCTTGACAAAGAATTTTGATGATGTAAAGAGAGAAAGTGTCTATAAAATGCCAAAGGGACAAAGAAAATATAATGAAGAATACAAACAAAAAAGGCTCAAGAGATAAAGAGGACAGAGAAGCCGTAAGAGAAGTCAGCAGAAACTTGGGCTACAATTGCGAAAATGTCACTGTATCTCATTATTTGCCGTAAAGCTGCACTACATATACTGCCAAATACAAAAGGTGCACGTCTGCGAAAATAAGCAGAGGTGCGCCTTTTGATTCGGATTTTTACTTTCATCTGCTGCTACAGGAAATGGAGAATTAAACCTAACAAATTTTAAGCCATTTATATTGTTTGCTGTAACAGGCTGCTCAAATACTGATATATCAATTCCCATATTGTATACCTTTTTGACAAATTCAACTGCTTGCTTATGAGTATATCCCATATTTGCATCAACAATATATTTTGCTCCTTTTGTTACCTCAAAAATTGATTCCATAACTTCAATATCTTCTGCTAAGTTTTCACCAACCTTGATTTTTATAACCCTAAAGCCCTCATTATATATAGATTTTGCTTCCTCTATACGATTCTTAAAACTATCTATTCCTACTGTTTTATCCGTTTCAATTTTATCCTTTGCACCACCTAATATCTGATAAACAGGAATTCCTATTTCTTCTGAAAAAGCATCAAGCACTGCATATTGAATTTTTCCCATTTTCTCTACCTCCGTATTTCTTTAAAATCTAATACTTGAATCTCATATTTAAAATCATAAATATTTTTATGCTCTGTTTCTGCTTCACCAACCTGATTATCATAAGGATCATTACGCCAGAATACTTTCTTAGGTGTAAAGTCTTTCATAAAATCAGAATTTGCCACCATTCTAAATGCATCAAGATTACCAAAATAGAATTCTCTTAATTCTTGATTGTTTTTATAACGCCCACCAAAAGATAGATCGGCAGGAAGCCATCCATAAGGTGGTATAAAGAATAATGCCCAATCATGCGGTGACGCTAGGAATGGGGTTATATACCAGCCGGATTGCCATCTGGCAGGAATACCTACAATCCTGCAAAGAGTTATAAAGAGGAGCGCTTGAAATCCACAGTCTCCTTTTAAATTACATGCGACAAATTCAGGAATATTTTCATATAATGCATAAGGATGTACATAAGAGTAGTTAACATTTAAGGTTATCCAATCATATATCTTCTTTGCTTTTAGATAGGGGTTTTTCTCATCTCCTACTATTTCTTTAGCAAGTTTCTTTAAATATGGTGTAAAAATTATATGAGGCGGCTCCTCTGATAAAAAGTCATAATTATTTATTTCTTCAGTATTTGCTGGAACAACTGTATTTACCCATTCTTTTATAACATATTCGAATTCTACAAAATATTCATTTTCTTTTTTACCTTCAAAATAGATTGTTCTTTGAGGGATATCGGAAGATGCTAAAAAATACTTTTCATGACTTGCTGAAACAAGTTTTACATCTTTCTGCTGAAATTCTTCTTTTGGAAATGGTAACCAAACTTTCACTTTCTCTTCCTCGATGTCTTCTACAATTTTTAGAGAAATTTTAGCACGAACCTTATATTCTTTCGGCTTATCACCATTCAGAAGTTCTCCTAACCTATTGTCATTAAGATTTCGTGACTCTTCTCTACTTTTGTCTTTTTTCATCCTTTTCTGGTAATCCGGAATCGCATAAGCAATATTCTGAACAAATCTTTCCTCATACATTCTTTTTCCATCAACCATAATGTAATCTAAAAATCCTTTATCACGCAAAGTATAAAATTCTTCATTTGTAAAATTATCTATAAGCTCTCTTGCTTTGTTAATAGCTGTCTCCTCATCATAATGATAATTCTTTAAAAGCCTTTTTACTCGTTCCTTTTCAAAAATTAATCTCATTCTAAGGTCATTTGGAAGTCTTCTTTCCAGCCATCTTTCAATGAGGTGATTTGCTTGGTCGAAATTCCCTAAATATTCCTCACGAACAATTTCCTCTGGAAGCTTAACATTTATAAATTCCACGTTCTTTATTTTAACATTTAGGTTCTTGCAGAACCCCAAAACCCTCATAAATTCAGGGGTTCTGCTATATATTTTCAAAGGAATTCCCACGCTTTTGTAGAATTCCTATATATGACAAACACAAAAACGAAACGGAGGAAATCCTATGAAAAACAAAGCTAAACAATTATCTCTTGATATTGTTACTAATGGCTTGGGTGTTTAAAGCCTACCAGCTTTTATGATAATGATTCTTTCTGCTATTGAAAAATCCAGTGTAAATGTCCATTTCAATTTCCTGATTGTAAGATCGGAAACTACTTTCTTCCTTCACATAAATTCTGGTGCCGTTTATCTTCATCAATACTTTAGAACCTCTGCGAGTAATTCCAGCTGAAAGGCCATCAATTAATCTGAAAAATCTGTACATTGGCAATAGAACCTCAGGGAAGTCGGACGGCAGTTCGTTTTCAAGATGATGATGATACTTTATCAAATAATACACCTTATCGTCTATATTATATAACGCCTTGCTTAAATCAGCGCTTCGAAATGCATGAAAATAACCCTTTTCAAACACTTCTTTCGGATTTACTATATCTCCTATCTTCAACTCCGGCTGTACTTTCCCAATATCATGCAGAATAGCTGCCTCTACAAGTGCATTCTTATCCATCCCCGGCAATTCCATCAGACCTTGTCTAAAAGCATCTGCAATTAATTTAAGCATGTTTACGACGTGCCTGAAACCACCATTTCTGATTACACCGGTTATCTTCACCATGCCTGTACTTTCGTCGTACTCATCCATATACTCTGGAACAGATTTCAGCCGTGCCTCTATACGCTGGTCAGGAAGCATGATCGAAAATGCCGTTTCCACTTCATTTTGACTACTTCGCAATTTTTGCATCATATTGTATTCCGCTGTTATATCAGTAAATGTAACTAAAAAGTTATTTGTCTTCCCTAAAATATTTGTACTCATCCTATAAAAGGAAATAATATTTATGTCCACATAGCCCTATCACCAGACAAGTATTCATCTTAGGTTAGTTTTTAGCTTGTATGTATGATAATTTTTATTGTAGATGACTCAACCTTTTTATCTGTTAAATTCATACAATGTATATAGATCTAACCTTGTATTTTTGTTTATAATACCCGCTTTCTAAACTTTTTTGCTTTTTTGATATTATTAAGCTTCTTATTCTTACATTCGCCTTTATTATACCATATCAGAATGTTTTGCAATATAACAATAAAAAAATATACCCACAGTGTGAATAAGAGTAGCAAGGCAATATAAAAGCAAATACTGGATAGCCTCTGTATCAAATGAGGGCTAGAGTATAATGAAGTTATTTACATTTAATGTATAAAGTTGCTAATAATGACATTATGTTCTGATCTAAAAAGTAAGGGCAGGCATTCAGAAAATACCTACCCCAACTCTTGACAAAAAACCTATAAAAACTTCAACACCAAAGATTTTGGGTGCTTTATTGTGACATATTAAATTAAGAATAACGACAAAATGAAAACTGTGATTATTGCTACTATTCCCATTATTAGGGTTGCAACAGTTTGAGTCTTGTATGCAGTTTTAACATCTATCCCACCAAACTGAGAAACAACCCAAAAATAACTATCGTTTGCATGGCTAACGGTCATAGCACCTGCACCTATTGCCGCAACCACAAGGGCCTTTGCAATATCTGAAGTAAATCCTAAAGATGGTAGTAGCGGAAGCATTAATGCTGATGTCGTTATAAGGGAAACGGTCGAAGAACCTTGTGCAGTTTTAATTGCTGCTGCAATAATGAATGGCAAAAACATACCAAGATTTAATCCCGACAAAGTTTGTCCGAGATAATCACCTACTCCTATTTCTTTAATTACATTACCTAATGAACCACCTGCTCCAGTTATAATTAATATTGTTGCTGAATCCTTTATTGCTTCGACAATCCAGGAATTTAATGTTTCAGAACTTAAATTTGGTAAAAGCAAAAATGCAAAGAACATACCTATTAAAAGTGCATTTACAGGTGTTCCTAAAAATACAAATAGTTTATAAAAAAAGCCCTCTCCAAATGGTTCACCTGGGAACTTTGCGATTGAGCCAAGTGCCATTAAAATTATGGGAACAACAATTGGGGCAAATGATTTCCAAGCATCTGGAAGTTTGCCGTATTTTTTTAAAACTTCCTCATAGCTTATGCTTTCATCAATATTAGCTTAATATTTTGAAGCAACTTTATTAGCAAATATATTACCTGCTATCATTGCTGGTATCGCTACCAAAAGTCCTATTAAGATAACCAGTAAAAGATTATTAAGTTGAAGATTAGAAGCAGCCGCAATTGGACCTGGAGTCGGCGGAACTAAAACGTGTGCTGCATAAAGTCCTGTTGAAAGTGCTATAGACATTGCAACAAGAGATGTTTTCGTTTTCTTTGCTAAAGCTTTATTTAATGAAGAAAGAATTATGAATCCACTATCACAGAAAACAGGTATAGAAACAATGTAACCTATGATACTCATTGCTATTGTAGGTCGCTTTTCTCCTACAAACTTAATAACTGTCTCAGCCATCGTGATTGCGGCACCTGATTTTTCAAGAATGGTTCCTATGATAACACCAGCTATTATTACTATTCCTATGCTTGTGAGGGTGTTGCCAAAGCCTTGAGTAATTATCCCTGCAATTTTATCGGATGGCATAAATGCTGCAAAAGCTAAAAAATATGATGCGAAAATAAGGGCTAAGAATGGATGAAGTTTAAATTTTGCTGTTGCAATTACGATAAAAAGTATAGTCAAGAATAGAATAAAAACTAAATATGGACCTGACATTAAAACCCCTCCTTTATTTTTTAAGCCTTTATGGCTTTGATTAACCTAAAAATTCTCTCAGCGGATTTCTCTAACAATGTTGATGTGTTTTTTATAGCATCTTCAAGGGACATTGGCTTTTCCATAGTTGAAAAAACGCTGCTAACTCCAATCTCATAAAGTTTTTCTATATCTTCAACCGTTCCTGCTATTACAATAAGCGGTTTATTATGCTTTTTACACAATTTAGCTATTCCTGAAATTGTTTTCCCAAATGCTGTTTGAAAATCTATTTTTCCTTCACCGGAAATTACTATATCAGCTTCTTTTATTTTTTCTTCAAGTTTTAATGTTTCAATTATTATTTCTATACCATTTTTTAACTGCGCATTTAAAAATGCCATAAGTCCTGCGCCTAAGCCGCCTGCAGCACCTGAACCTGGAACATCTATTATTTTTTTATTAAAATACTTTTCTAAAAGTTTACCATAATGTTCAAGGTTTTTATCTAAAACTTCTACCATCTCCTTTGTAGCACCCTTTTGGGGACCGTAAACTCTTGATGCACCATTTTCTCCAATTAAAGGATTTGCTACATCGCAGGCTACAATAAACCTACATTCCTTTAATCTATAATCAAGATTTGAAGTATCTATTGAATAAATTTTTGAAAGTGCGCCTCCTCCAAGACCTATTTCTCTACCATCTTTATCATAAAATTTAACTCCTAACGCTGTTGCCATGCCAGCACCACCATCGTTGGTTGCGCTTCCACCTACTGCTATAATGAAATTTCTGCAGCCTTTATCTAAAGCATCTTTTATAAGCTGACCGGTTCCGTATGTTGTTGTGATCATGGGATTTCTCTCATAATCCTTCAAAAGATAAAGTCCTGAGGCAGCAGCCATTTCTATAACTGCTGTTTCGCCATCACCTAATATTCCATAAAAACTTTCAATATCTCTAAATAGAGGATCTTTTACATTTGTCTTTATTATTTTTCCTCCAGTTGCATTAACTAATGATTCAACAGTCCCTTCGCCACCATCTGCCATAGGAACTTTCTCGATACCGACTTTTGGAAAAACCTTTAAAATTCCTTTTTCTATGCTATCTGCAACCTTTAAAGCAGATAAACTCTCTTTGAATTTATCAGGAACTATGAGAATTTTCACAACATCACCACCAAATATCATCACTACGATTTTAACTTTATCATAAAACTTGTTTATTTAAAATATTCAAAAAGAACAATAGTTTGTTATAATTTCTATATAATTTTTGTGCATAAATAACAAAACCCCCATCACTAATGGGATAATTGATTAACCAATATTGATATATAAACTTTCATACAAACATAAGGATTTGTTATATCTACATTAAATTTTTCTTTTATCTTATTTAATCTATAGGTAAGAGTATTTCTGTGAATGAAAAGTTTTTTAGAAGCAAGATTTATATTCATTCCGCTTTCAAAATAAACTTTAATAGTGTTTATTATATCTTTGTTTTTCGAATTTAAAATATCTTTATACTCTTCAAAGAATATTATGCTATCATTGATGGATAAGCTGTGAATCAATAGTTCTATTTTATAATCTTTAAAATCTAAAATATCTTTATCAATTTTTCTTCCAATATCTATTAAGTTATTTGCAATTGTAAAAGAAGTATGATAGTCTTTCATATTTTTACAATCTGGACCTATTCCTATGATGGAGGAAAGATTAAATCTTTTTTTGATACCTTCTTGAAGTTCCTTACAGAAGGGCATTGGGTTTTTAGAATATAGTATTATAACAAATCTATCTTCGTTAAAGTTAAAGACTATCTCATCGTGATTTAATTTACTTTTTATAAATTCTACAATGTTTTCCTTTAATTCTTGAATATCTATCTCTTTTAAGTTTTTGGATAAAATAAAATCATTAAAGCCTCTAATATCAGCAACAATTAAACTTCTCTGCTTTTTTATATCAAAGCCTATAAGTTTAGCTCTGCTTTCTAAAATTTTTTCTTCCTCATGCCCTATATTAGGATGATTGAGAATTTCTTTAATGAAACTTACCATTGCTCTTGAATGTAATGTTTCATATTTTTTATTCTCATATTCTTGGACCATAAGCTCAACTAATTCCTTAATTATTCTGCCAAAGCCAATTATTTCTTTTGGTTCACCCGTAATTCCAACAACACCTATTACTTCACCATTATAAAACAAAGGAATGTTTATCCCTTTTTTAGTTCCTTTGTAATATTCTATATTGCTATCATCTATAATAACATCAATCTTTCTCGAGGCTGCAATTTTTGCCCCTTCATGGAAAGAGCCTATCCTTGTAGAATCTCCTGATGCTATAATTACCCCTTTTGTATCCATAATGTTTATATTTTTGCCAAGAATATTCATAAGCCTATTTACAATCTTTTGATAATCCTCATGACTGAGCATAAGCATCCCTCTTAAAAATTAATTGACTATAGTGATACCCTCATTTACCTTCAAGTGAAATTAGCGCTGCTCCAAGTGCTCCAATAATCTGTGGTTCAAATGGAATTATAAGTTTTTCGCCGAGCCTGCTTTCGATGGCATAAACTACTCCCTGATTTTTGGCAACGCCCCCTGTCATCATGTATTTTCCTTTTCTCCCTATTCTGTCGACCAGGGAAATAGCTTTTGAAGCAATGGATTTATTGAGGGCATGTATTATATCCCTCTGGTCCTTATTTTGGGCAATAAGAGATATTACTTCCGATTCTGCAAATACAGTGCACATACTGGTAATCGTGATATTTTCTTTTACTTCCTTATGGACTTTTGCCATTTCTTCTATTGAAATGCCTAACGTTCTCGCCATTACTTCAAGAAACCGGCCTGTCCCTGCTGAACATTTGTCATTCATCACAAAATCAATAACATTGCCGCTGTCATCTAACCTTATCACTTTGCTATCCTGTCCACCTATATCTATAACAGTTCTAACAGTATTGTCTATAAAAAACGCGCCTTTTCCGTGACAGGTAATTTCAGTTATAATTCTATCTGCAAAGGGAATGCTTACTCTTCCATACCCTGTTGCTACTATTGATGTAATATCCTTTTTTTGAAGGCCCGCACTGTTTAAAGCAATTTCAAAAGCTTTAAAAGCACTTTCTAGAGCTTTAGGACCTGTTGGAATAATAGAATATGATATTACGTTTTTGTTTTCGTCGATTATGACTACATTTGTAGAAGTAGAGCCACTATCCACTCCTACAAAATATCCTTTCTTGGCTTTCTGTTTTTCCATCTTTTTTATACCGGTTGATTCCAAAAAAGCATCTATTCTTGTTAAAATCTGTCCGCTATTTGAATCGTTATAGTCAGTTTCAATTTTTAAAAGTGGGATGTCTGCTCTGCTTTTGAGTTCAGCATATTCATAGGAATAAAAATCACAGAACTTTATGGTGTTGTATATTATCCCCTTGAATTCTTTATTGATTAACTTGCTTCGATCTTCTGCCATTCTCATACAGGGTGTTAAATTGAGAAGCGATTCCGCATAGCTTTTTAATAAATTATCTTTTGCTTCAATATTGAATACTCTTTCTTCACCTGTGCAGGTAAAATTTATTACGTTTGCTGTACAAGAATTTATGATTTTTTCTATAACATCATCTTTAAGCCTCGCACCTAATATAGCAATGCTTTCAGTGGATTCCTTTTCTTTACTAAAAGACTTGCTTTCTAGAATTTTTAGCAAATTCTCTTCATCAAAACTCTTGTTTTTAAAGGCCTGATACGCTTCTATAAATTCAATTATTTCATTGTAAAAAAGATCTATTGCGAGAGGATCTTTTTTTCTGGGTAGGTCTAGGAGATAGATAAATTTTACTTTATCTTTTAATACATCATAAAGTCTTCTTATACTGTCACAACAGGCAGTTAATATAACCTCTTCAATATTATTTTCAATTATATTTTCCAAAACCCCTTTTGCAAAACTGCACATATTTGAGTGAATCAGGGCCTCAGCATGTTCATGAGACTTATATCCTGAATCAAGTCTTACCGGTTCTTCTCCAAAGGCTTCGATTATTTCTACAGGCGTGTATTTGCAAATGTACCCTATCAATTTTTCACCTCCAGAAGGATTGCTAAAGCATTTCAAGAAAAGCTTCGAGCCTCGTCCTATTCTGCCCCTCTTGATTATTTCTTTTATCTACACAATCCCCATCTAAATAAAGAAATGGAATACCCAATTCTGAAGCAAGATTTTTAATTATAAACGTTCCACCCATGGACTGTTTACAGCCCAAATGACAAAACTGTATAATGCCGTCCGGTTTTATTTTTTCTATCAGTTCTTTGATTCTTGCAACTCTTCTATTTATTTCACCATTAAAAGAGTTTAAGATAAGCTTTTCAGCGATTCCCTTGAAAGGGTCGTTTTCATCAATTTCATCAACAAAATCATAATTTAAGTCACTACCAGCAATGTGAAATTTATCGCTGAAGTTAAAGTAATCTTTAAAATTTTTCTCAAATATAGGAAGAAGATGTATAAAAAATATACTTTTTCCACTTCTTTCAGGAGCTCTTTTTATATCCTCAACTAGCATCTCATAAAAATGTAATATTTCCTTGCTTCCAATGAATACATGAGATGCAAAAAGCATATACATTTCAAAGGTCATAGTAGGTATAAATCTTTTTTCTCCCGCATAATTTAAATACTCTCTCATAAGTGCTCTTGTTTTATTTTCCGTTTTTACGACTTCCCTCAATTTATCAGTATCAAGCTTTCTGTTAAAGACTTCCTCAAGCTTTTCCGCCACTTCTAAAAGTTGTTTTTTTACATACACTACAGCGTCTTTAGAATATTTGTAGGGAATATCAATAATGTACAGTGGAACCCCGTGCTTTTTTGAAAGATACTTGAAAGTAGGTATATTCGCATCACAGATCATGGAAGTAGTCATCATAAATTTAGGTTTTTTGAGAATATTAAGCTCACTGGCTCCTATAAAAGTTTTATGGTAACTGCATAAAGTATTTGACATGCCTCTCGATTCGGCAGTATCGACGAGATAATCTTCGATGAAGAAGCCTGACATGAAAGAAGAATATGCTTCAATAAATAAGGGTTTTATGTCCATAGCAATCAAAAATTCAGAGGGTGCAAAGAGGTTTACCCAAGCAGAATTTTGAGGATTTGCTAGAGAGTCTTTTATATTTTTTATAGAGTATTTATTTAGGTAATTAAGAGATTTGGGAATCCTCTTGTCTTTGAAAAAGCTCACATAATAATAAGCAGCGGTAAGACCAAAGTTTATTAGCTTATTTACTTTTTCCGGTCTATCCATATTCTCTTTTATAATATTGGTATAAATCCTTATTGTATCCATTTTATCACTACCCCATAAACTCCCCTTCCTCACAGAAGTGGTTTTTTCTCCAGTTGATATTTATTTCTCATCTCCTAGATAATTTGTTTTGCCCTTTCCCTAAGCATTCTTTCTTCTTCATTCTCAGGCTCAGGTAAGGTAACATTATGCGGCGCTGGCCTTCCATTCTCATCTACATGAATAAAAGTAGCAAAGCCTAAGATGCGCAATACTTATTTCGTTCATCATTTTAGTCTCCTTTAAATTAATTCTATTCATTGGCAAAAGAATGCAAAATCCTTTAATTCAATATTACCACAGTTTTTAAGTTTAGCCAAACCCGTTTTATGAGAAACATTCTTGACAAGACGATGAAGTAGAAGAATCACTTATAGAGAGTGTAACGGATTTATTATCACTGTGAAGTGTGGTTATAAGTAGAAGGTAATTAAGGAGAAACGGAAGGAAGAATATGTTGAGAAATTGAAGAATCTGAAGCATATAAGATGATATTGGAGAAAGGAATAGAGAAAGAAATAGAAAAAGATGTAATGCAAGAAAAAATTGCTATTGTAAAAGAAATGTTAAAAGAAGGCATAGATATCGACAAAATTGCAAAAATTACAAAGTTACCTGTAGAAGAAATAAAGAAATTGCTAAATTAATGTTTTAAAAGGTTAAGAAGAGTTTCAAAAATGAGACTTTTTTATTTTCAAAATAATGGTACAGATTTTTGAGACTGTAAAGACTCAATTTGGCGAAATGGAATGTTTTAAGTCCATTTTATAAATTTCCTAATGAAGTAAGGAAAATAATGTATACAACGAATATAATTGAAGGATTCCATAGGCAGTTAAGGAAAGTTACAAAATCAAAAACAATATTTCCATCCGATGAAGCATTAGAAAAAATGCTATATTTGGTAAGTATGAATGTATTAAAGAAATGGACCGTAAGATATAAAAATTGGGATATAGTATTAAACCAATTGATTATAATGTATTCAGGCAGATTAGAAAAATATCTATCCTGAAAATAGTGTCTCTCAAAAAGGCAACAAAGAACTAAACCCATACCAATGTAAAAATATGGGATAAATGAATGATTAATAAGGTTAAATTAAAAGTTAAGACGCTACAGATTCGACCGTGACCTTAAGACCTAAAGACTCTAGCTTTTTTAAAGATTGACGAATAATCATATTACGCTTTTTCTCTTCATAATAAGTAGGACCTAATTCAATATATGGTTGCTTTTGC
>LDZP01000178.1_pt1 | contig 40293 bp, 37 predicted proteins | sample 615351 | NCBI WGS metagenome assembly LDZP01 (sample SAMN03408296, study PRJNA278302) | terrestrial metagenome | isolation source: oil reservoir sample I1 | place: USA: Alaska, North Slope, Ivishak formation | collected 2013
TCCCCATCAGTCCCTATTCTTTCTATAACGAATTTTTCTCCTAAAATCTCCACTTCTGCCGTTTTATTTCTTGTAGAAGAACCTATACTTATGCTTACAACCTTTTTCATATTTTCACCCTTTCAAGGAATTTAATATTTCTTTCACTATTTGGGGGTCAACATATACATCTTCTGTCAAAGGAGAATGTCCAATATTTATAGTTATGATATCTCTGTCAAATATAGCCTCTACCAACTGGCTCCTTTTGTCTGAACCTAAAAAAATTATTACGTCGTGAGATTGGATTTTAGCAATTAAATCCATTACCATGTTAAAAAGCTCCACACCACTCATATTTTCAGCCAAGTTCAATCTCTCTTTTTCAGACAAAAGAAGTGTAAAATTAACTCCCCACTCTCTAAAAAGCATCTCCAACTCTTCTTTATTCTTTATAGGAAAACCTACTACAGCAATATTTCCTCCTTTTCTAACCTCACCTAAACTTTCTAGCCTGGAAACAAAACTTCTGTCAACTTTGAAGCGGGAGGCAACCTCTTGCTGTGAAAGACCATTTTGTCTCATTTCAATTATTTTATCTATTATGCCGTGCAATTTCTCTAAATTTATAGTCTTATCACCAATTTTAATAAATTTCATTTGCACAACCTCCAGTGTGCACATTTTGTGCTCACATTAATTACAATTTTAATACTTTTTTAAAAAAATTTCAATACTAAAAAGAAAAATAATCCAGAAACTTTTCTGGACTATTGACCCCAAAATTTTTCAATTGGTTTTAATAGAGATTGAATTATTTTATTAGTAGGGGTAATTTGTATATTTAAAAGGTAGAGCAAGTTTAATATGTAGCCAACAATCAAAAAGACAAAAAACAGAATAACTTCTTTAATCTTTTTTTGTCTTACAAGACCTGGTACCTCAACCAATGATATAATCACAAAAATCAATGTTAGAACAAGTATTTTAATCATAAAATCACCTCGGATATATAGGTTTAGAAGTTAAACCTGTCCTTCTTACAATTGATTTCACTGTCACATTAAATTTCACCTCAGGATAAATTTTATCCCAGTCTTTTTCAACTTCTTTCCATAGTTTAGGATTCCTTTGGTGCAAAATATTGATAAATCCTACTACATCAGCATTATACTTCTTTTGAAGTACAAAAAGCGCGTGTTCTATCCCTTGTTTTATTTTGTCATTTATTAAAAGTTGAAGCTTTTCAAGATTTTTAGGCTCTGTCAAATCATACTTGCTCTCTTGCTCGTTCATATGGGTTTCTATATTAACTTTTATATCAAAAGAAATGTCTTTGCCTTTCACTTTAGGAATAATATCAGTATGGGCTTTAGTAACCACAAAAGAAATATGTGCCTTTTCGCTTTTTAATCCCTTGTCTAAAGTCAATGTACTTCTTTTTAATTTGTTCTTTAATGTCATTACAGCTTTTGTGTCTTGCTCCTCTAAAAATCCCACTAACTTATCATTGTTAAAAACTGCAGACCCTACCATCCTCAATCCTATCGCTTTGCCATCTTTTTTTACTATTTCCAGTCGCCCTGTTATAGGCGCTTTTTTTGGAATCTCCAACGTCTCAATAAACTCATTTAGATCACATACATACGAAGAAGAAGTATTTTGTTGGTTTTGTATCATTCCCAACACTTCTCTGTAGGGATATCTTTCAAGTTGCTCATTACTTGGCAAATCAAAGAGTTCTTGCAAGTTTCCTCCAGTTACAACTAATATATAGGCAGTCCTCCTAAACTCAGGATTTCTCGTCATAAAGTCTAAAGTTTGATATATCCCTGAGCGCGCAAATTTTTCATCTAAAAATATTATTTCGTTATATTGCATAAAAAGGCTCCTTGGCAACTCATCATTTAAATTAGCAAAAGCTTTCGCAAAATCTACACCACTGGCTTGGAAGACAGCATAAGGTTTGCCAGCTGCACTTCCTCCTCCAGTCCCACCGGTACCGCCTCCACCTGCTGTAAGAAGGCCCGGTTTTAAAATTTCTACAATGAGATGTATCATGTCGTCTTTTCCTCTTTCAATACCTAATCCCTGGACAAATGCTAATTGATTTATTTCTCTCTTGTCCCAGCAACCCGTCAGTAAAATGGCAATTGTCAAAATTAATATTATAAATCTTTTCATATTATCCTCTTGTATCCTCCTGCCTTACAATATTTTTTCTCTGTATAGTTCGAGGTCTTAATATCTTTGCCCACCATGGTATCCTTATAAGCACATCAGACAACTCTTGAGTCTTACTTGGTGCCATAGGTGCAAGATATGGCACTCCAAAAGATTCTAGTGATGCCATATGAGCTAGTATCATCATAACCACCATTATTATCCCAAAAAACCCTAAAGTCCCAGCCGCAATCATTATGATAAATCTTAAAAGCCTAAAAGTTATGGCTATATTAAAAGCCGGAATTGCAAAGGAAGCTATTCCTGTCATTGCAACTACAATCACCATTGCAGGAGACACGAGTCCTGCTTGAACAGCTGCTTGCCCAACTACCAAACCGCCTACTATACTTACTGCTTGTCCTACTTGCATAGGAAGTCTTATACCCGCCTCCCTTAAAATTTCAAAGGTTATTTCCATGAATAATGCCTCCAAAAGTGCTGGAAAAGGCACTCCTTCCCTTTGAGCAGCAATAGAAATAGCTAGTTGCGTCGGTATCATTTCTTGATGAAAAGTAGTTTCTGCAATGTATATAGAGGGAAATAAAAGAGCAATAAACATCGCAGCAATTCTCAAAATTCTGAGAGCTGATGACAAGAAATACCTCTCATAATAATCTTCAGCAGCCTGAAAGAATTGTACAAATACTGCAGGAACTATTAATACAAAAGGTGAACCATCAACTAATATTGCCACTTTCCCTTCTAAAATTTCTGCAGTCACCTTGTCTGGCTTTTCAGAATGAGCTATTTGTGGAAAAGGAGAAAAAGGATTATCCTCTATAAATTCTTCTAAATAACCGCTATCAATAACCCCATCAATTTGTACTTTTTTAAGTCGTTTTTTAACTTCTTGTACCACTGTATCATCAGCAATGCTTTTTACATAAGCAATAGATACATCTGTTTTAGAATACTTTCCAATTTTTATATTTTCAATTACAAAATCAGGGTGTTTTATTCTCCTTCTTAGCATAGAAGTATTTATTCTTAAAGTCTCCACAAAAGACTCTTTAGGACCTCTTACATAGGATTCTGTAGTAGACTCAGTTATATTTCTCCCTTCCCATCCCTTTGTAGAGATAATTAAAGCTTTTTCCACTCCATCAATTAAAAGTATTGTCTCTCCAGAAAGTAAGTCGTCTATTATATCTCCAATTTTATCTTTTACATTTACTTCTGAAGTTGTTATAAAATATTCATTTATATAATTAAAGAGTTGGTCATTAGTGTATATGATTTTATTCAACTTTCTTGTCTCTATCATTATTGGCTCTAAAATATTTCGAGTAATTAACAACTTATCTACCATTCCATCTACATATACTAAAAAAGCTTTAACTTTTTTATCTCCTATGCTAATTTGCCTAAAAACTATGTCATTATTCCCTTTTAAAAGCACTTGAAATATATATATATTTTCTTCTAATTTTTTGCTAAGAGTCATATATTGATAATTTTCTTTTACATACTGTGGATCAGGCAACTTATGGGGCATTTTAAACACCTCCAGATATTATTATTTCAAGTTTTTTTTAGAATATTATGTTGGCTTTAGATAAATAATAAAAAAAAAATACGTTTAGGAGTCGGATATGTTTAAAGAAACAGGACAATATGAAAGGACTTCAGAAAAGAAAATCTCTACAAAACAAATGATATTTTTATTGGTCACAACTGTCCTATCAACGGCAGACGTCTTTTTGCCTTCTTTTGTGGCATTAGCCGCAAAACAAGACTCTTGGATTTCTGTGGTGATATCTTTTGTAACCTCTAGCATTGTCTTTGTTTTTTATTATAAACTGGCAATGGTCTTTAAAGAAGAAATGCTATTTTCCTATGTAGATAAAATAACAGGAAAATTTATAGGAAAAATAATAGCTTCGCTTTATTTGTTATTTATCTTACACGGTATCTCTTTAGTAATGAGAGAATTAATAGAGATTATGGTCAATGCTTTTATGCCTCATACTCCCCCAATGGTTTTTTATGTAGTCTTGATAATATCAGTAATGTACACTGTATCAAAAGGTTTTTTAGCAATTGTTAAATTAAATGAACTTTTATTTCCTTTTGGAATGCTCCTCTTGGCATTTGTGATCACTTTGGCCCTTCCAAAAGTTAAGATGGCAAACTTTCTCCCAATACTCGAAAACGGGATAAAACCTCCCATAATAGGTTCAATCCTCATTACCTCTTATATGCTTGAAACGGTAATAATACTTTTTATATTCCCTCATATCTCTAAAAAAGAAAAAGCCTTAAAAGGAGGAATAATAAGCCTTGGAATATTAGCTCTTAGCATGATGTTGGGAGTTTTAGCAATAGGAATTTTTGGAGCAAAAACTGCATCAAACTTTCAATTTACAGCTTTGGAAATGGTGAGAAATATAAGAATTAGCGATTATATACAGCGGTTTGATTCATTGGTAATGGCAATGTGGTTAATGGGAATTTATCTTAAAATTGTAATATTTACTTATCTCTTTGCAAAAGGATTAGCTGAAACAATAAAAACCCCAGACTATCGCTTTATTCTATTACCCCTTGCTACTTTGTTAGTCCCCTTAGCAGAAAATGTATCTGAAAATTTAGATGGATTGTACACTTACATACAGAGGTGTTTCCCTTTTGAAGCCTTTTGGTTTGAAGTATTTTTCCCTATAGTTCTTTATATCATTGCGAAAATCAGAAAAATAAAATGAGAGGAATTAATCTGCATTCCTCTCATAGATTATTCTTAAACCTTCCAAAGTGAGCATATCATTCACCGTATTTATAGTTTTTGACTCTTCTGCAATCATCCTTGCAAAACCACCTGTCGCTACCACATAAGCGTTTGGCGCAAATTCTTCTTTCATTCTGCTTACTATATAATCCACCATACCAACATGTCCATATATAATACCTGACTGCATACTAGACACTGTATTTTTGCAAATAACAGTAGACGGTTTTGTAAGTTCGATTTTAGGAAGTTTAGCAGTCCTTTGAAAAAGCGCATCAGCAGATATTGCCAATCCAGGGGCAATTATTCCACCTAAATACTCACAATTTTTAGAAATTGCACAAAAAGTAGTAGCTGTGCCGAAATCTATTACTATGACTGGTCCTCCGTAAATTTCATATGCGGCAACAGCATTTACAATCCTATCTGCACCTACTTCTTTGGGATTATCATACTTTATATTTATGCCTGTCTTTATCCCTGGTCCCACAATCAAAGGCTTTGTATTGCAATATTTTATAGTCATCGATTCAAGTGTATGCATAATAGGAGGTACAACAGAAGAAATTATTACCGCATCTACATCTTTAAGCTTCAGACCATTGTACTCAAACAACTGATTTATCAACATCCCATATTCATCGGAGGTTTTGCTTTTTTCGGTAGATATTCTAAAAGAATGTAGAAGCTTTTTCCCTTTGTAAATCCCCATTACAATGTTGGTATTCCCTACGTCAAAGACTAAAAGCAAAATCATCACCTTCTTAAAATTAAGCAGGCAAATGCCTGCTTTTATATTTATTTATCATACACTTTTTTCAAAGACTTTACTATCATTGTTGTCAATATCACAGCGACAATAATTTCAAATATGCCATTTTTTAAAGCTACAAATAATGCAACCTTAAGCGGCAGATATTTTAGAAGCACTGCTAAGCCCAAAACTCCGATGGTATTTGTCAACGTGCCTGCGGCTGCTGCAATACCAACATTTTTAGTCAACTTATAAGAATAATATGCCACAACCCCTATAAAAATCCTGGGAAATATAGCAATTACAGGGTCCGCAAAAAGAGGAGTGTTTTGCCTTATGAAGCTGGTCAATCCAAAAATCAAACCTATAAAAGCTCCTACAATAGGTCCTTCTAATACTCCTCCTATAATTGCTGGTATGTGCATTGTAGTAGCATTAGCAATACCTAAAGGAATGTACCCTAAAATGGTTGTAGATAAAACAATGGATATCGCAGCCAGCATTCCTGCTACAGTTATCTGCCTCAAAGAAATTTTTGCCGCTTTCCCTTCTCTTGTCGCTTTAATTTGCACTTTCCTCACCTCCGTTCCGGTTCCTTTTCAGGATACCGTTCCGAACTCCATTTAATTATTTAATTATCGTGTCAGGTTCAAAGACGATACCCGCAATTTTATTTTACCAAAAAAAGTCTTACTCATCAATAATTTTTTAATTCATAGTCACAAGCACATCCCCTGTGTTTACGGAAGAGCCTTTAGAAACATGTATGCTTGCTATAACTCCTTCTTCAGGTGCCATTATTTCATTTTCCATTTTCATAGCCTCTAAAATTACTACCACATCTCCCCGCTTTACCCTGTCACCTTCTTTAACTTTCACATCAAGAATTGTGCCTGGCATAGGGGCAGAAATTATTTTAGAACCTTTATCTGCCGAAGAAGGCGCTTCAGCTTTTGAAACTGGCTGGAAAGTCGCCTGAGTTGCAGTCACTTTAGGCTGTGAAACAGTTGCCGTTTGTATTATGTTTGAAATTTCATCCTTATCTTTTATCTCTTCTACTTCAACCTCATATACTTTTCCATTTACTGTTACTTTAAACTTCTTCACAGAAATCCCTCCTTCAGTTACAATCTTGTTCTCATTTGCTCCTGCCGCCCTACTTTAGCCCAAACAGGAGCAGTCTCTGGAAGTCTCACTATAGACTTTACGTAAAAACTACTAACATCGGCTTGTAAATACAAAGCAACTGCGGCTGTAATCGCAGCAACAAGCTCAGTTTCCTCCTCGTTTTCTCCATTTTTATCTATTTTTTCTTCCTTCTTTACTTTCTCTTCCTCTTTATTATTAAAGATTTTCTTCAAAAACTCCAAAAACCCTTCCATAAAAGCACCACCTTACAGAGGTATATTGCCATGTTTCTTAGGAGGACGACTCTCTCTTTTGCTAGATAACATATCAAAAGCTGATATGAGTCTTGGCCTTGTCTCAGAAGGAAGAATTACATCATCTACATAGCCACGAGCTGCAGCTCTGTATGGATTTGCAAAATTATCTCTGTATTCATTTATCTTTTGCTGCCTCACTTCTGCAGGATTTTCTGCCTCATTGATTTCATTTTTAAAAACTATGTTAGCTGCTCCTTCTGGTCCCATAACCGCAATCTCTGCCGTAGGCCATGCAAACACCATGTCAGCCCCTAAGTCTTTGCTGCACATAGCAAGATAAGCCCCACCGTAAGCCTTCCTTACAATCAAAGTAACCTTAGGAACAGTAGCCTCAGAATAAGCGTAAAGCATTTTTGCCCCATGTCTTATTATCCCACCATATTCTTGATTTGTCCCTGGCAAAAATCCAGGCACATCCACTATGCTAAGTATAGGTATATTAAAAGCATCACAAAAACGAATAAATCTGGCCGCTTTGTCAGAAGCATTTATGTCAAGTACTCCTGCTAATACTCTTGGCTGATTTGCAACAATTCCTATTGTCTTTCCATTAAGTCTTGCAAAAGCTGTGATGATATTTTCTGCGTACATCTCTTGTGACTCTAAAAATTCTCCATTGTCGACTATTTCTCTTATTAATTCTTTCATGTCATAAGGCTTATTAGGATTGTCTGGAATTATCTCCATAAGTCTTTGAGAAACTCTATTGGGATTATCCCCTGTCTCGTATTGTGGTGGGTCTTCTAAGTTGTTAGAAGGTAAATAACTCAATAAATTCCTCACCATCTTAAGAACTTCTTCATCATTTGGACCCCTAAAATGAGCAACACCGCTTAATCTATTGTGAGTTATTGATCCTCCCAATTCTTCAGGAGTAACTTCTTCTCCAGTTACAGCTTTTATAACTTGTGGACCTGTTATAAACATTTGACTAGTTTTGTCTACCATAAAAATAAAATCTGTCAATGCCGGTGAATACACGGCTCCCCCAGCGCTCGGCCCCATTATTACCGATATTTGCGGTATGACACCGGAGGCCAAAGTATTCCTGTAAAATATGTTTCCATACCCAGAAAGAGCATCCACCCCTTCCTGTATGCGAGCACCCCCCGAATCGTTAAGCCCTATTATAGGCGCTCCCATTTTCATCGCCATATCCATAACTTTTGTTATCTTTTTCGCATGGTACTCTCCTAATGACCCACCTAACACAGTAAAGTCCTGCGCATATACATATACCAATCTTCCGTCTATCGTACCGTAACCTGTCACAACCCCTTCTCCAGGATATTTTTGCTTTTCCATGCCAAAGTCATAACAACGATGCTCCACAAAAGGGTCTATTTCTACAAAACTGTCCTTGTCAAGAAGCTTATGTATCCTTTCCCTTGCAGTCAATTTACCCTTTTCGTGCTGAGCAGCTATTCTTTTAGCCCCTCCACCTTCTAAAACTTTTTCTCTTCTTCTTTTTAGCTCTTCTATCATATCATGAACACTCATACAATTGTACCTCCTTACAGCCTCACTGCGACCGAATAGTAGCAGTTATTATTAGTACCTACTAAAATAATATACCACATACTTCCCAAATACACAATAAATTTAATCCCTTTGACAAAGTTCCAAAAGTACTTTCTAATTCTTCCTTGTCAACCATAAAACACCTTCCTTTGATTTTCCCCTTAACATTATAACATAAATTTTTAACAAATGTTTACCTTTTCATTTGAAATTTTTTCCCGTAAAAAAGCGGCCAAAGAAAAAGCCTCTTTGCCGCCTATCTAGACATTTCCTCAATAACACTTTTTAATTCTTCTACAACTTCATTAAGCCCAAAATAGCCCTTTTGCATCTTAAGTTTTGCCAAAAGCCTTTGATATTGTCTTAATGTTCCCATTATAATAACGTCAGATTTTTCAACACTCATATTTACGCAACCTCTTGCTACAGCTGCTTCTCCTCCTACCGCTAACATCTCCTGTTTTATTATGTTAGCAGCTGCTGGATGTACATCAAAGAGCTTGACAACCCTGAAAACGGCTTTTGGTGCCATAATATCTACAGAAATTTCTTCAGCTTTTATTTGGCTAAGTTCCTTTTTCGCCTGTGACAAATTTTGTATATCTAATATTTCTTTTTTCATCTACTTTCATCTACACTCCCTCAAAACAGTCCTGTTATTCTTCCATTTTCATCAATGTCTATGTTTTCTGCTGCAGGATGCTTTGGAAGGCCTGGCATTGTCATTATATCTCCTGTGAAAACCACAACAAATCCTGCACCCATTGAAACTCTCAATTCTCTTACTGTTATTTTAAATCCTCTCGGACGTCCTAAAAGTTTTGGGTCATCTGAAAGAGAATATTGAGTTTTTGCCACAACTATTGGCATCTTGTCAAAGCCTAGTCTTTCAAGGTTTGCTATATCTTTAAGAGCAGAAGCAGTATACTCTACTCCATCAGCTCCATATATTTCTGTTGCAATTATGTGCAATTTATCTTTAATTGGAAGTGTTTCATCATACAAAACGTGGAAGTTGGAAGGTGTCTCACAAGCTTTCACAACTTTTTCAGCTAACTCTATTCCGCCTTCTCCTCCTTTTTCCCAAACTTCCGCTACTGCCATATCTACTCCCATTTCTTCGCAGGCCTTTCTTACCTCTTCAATTTCCCTTTCAGTATCAAAAACAAACCTGTTGAGAGCTACAACCACTGGTACCCCAAATTTCCTCACATTTTCAACTTGCTTTTCAAGATTTTCTATTCCTCTTCTTACTGCTTCCACATCTTCTTTTTGTAAGTCTTCCTTCTTAACTCCTCCATGCATCTTTAAAGCTTTTACAGTCGCTACTATGACGGCTGCATTGGGTGTTAGTCCTCCAAACCTTGACTTTATGTCAAAGAATTTTTCAGCTCCTAAATCCGCACCAAAGCCTGCCTCTGTGACCAAATAATCTGCCAATTTTAAACCATATTTAGTGGCAATTAAGCTATTGCATCCATGAGCAATATTTGCAAAAGGTCCTCCGTGAACAAATGCTGGAACGTTTTCAATCGTTTGTACTAAATGCGGAAAGCCATTTGCTTTTCCTCCAAGCCCTACTATTATTTCTCTTAAAGCCCTATCATTCATGTCCATAGCTCTTTTCCATGTAATAGCCCTTATGTCAATATTAAGTTCATTTCCATGATGGATGTGATTGTCAATCATAGCAGCCAATAAATTATGAGCAGCAGTAATCGCATGTAAATCTCCTGTAAAGTGCAAATTTATGTCCTCCATAGGTACAACTTGAGAATATCCTCCCCCAGCCGCTCCACCTTTTATTCCCATACAAGGTCCTAATGAGGGCTCTCTTAAAGCTATCATGGCTTTTTTACCTATTTTAGCAAGAGCCTGTCCTAATCCTACAGTAAGTGTAGTCTTACCCTCGCCTGCAGGGGTGGGAGTTATCGCTGTGACAAGAATAAGCTTACCATCTTTTCTGTCCTTTATTTTCTCCGATAACGCAGGAGAAATTTTTGCTTTATACTTGCCGTAGTATTCTAGGTAGTCTTCCTCAATGTCTAACTTTTTTGCAACCTCCCTTATATGTAGCATTTTCGCTTCTTGAGCTATTTCAATATCAGATTTCATAAATTTTCCCCTCCAGCTTTTATTTTTATCTCTCACCTAAAATTATTTTTACAAGTGTACCTTTGCCTTTTTTACTAAAAATTTTAATATCACCATTGTACAATTCTACAATACTTTTGCAAATTGCAAGTCCCAGGCCTGTTCCTTCTCTTTTAGTTGTAAACAAGGGCTCAATAACTTTTTTTAAATATTTCTTCTCTATACCACCTCCATTATCAACAATTCTTATTACCACCCTCTTTTTGAGAGTGTAATATCTTGTATCTAATATTATTTTACCATTCTCCCCAATGGCATGAAGAGAATTTTGAACTACATTTAGAATAAGCTGCTTAAGATGATTTTTGTCCATTTTTATAGGAGGGACATCGCCAAACCTTTTTTCTATTTTAATTTTTTTGCGAACAGCTTCTGCTTCAAAAAGAAGTAAATATTGATTTATAACGCCATTTATGTCTATTTCAGTTTCTCCTTCTTCATTGCTTCTAACTATACCAAGGTAATTTTTTATTAAAGCTAATATTCTGTCCACTTCATCTAAAATAGTCTCATAGTAAGTAGAACTTTCTTTATGTTTAGCTTGTAGAAGTTGTATAAAGCCTTTTATAGAAGTTAAAGAATTTTTTATTTCATGAATGGTTGTGGCAGCAAATTCACCAGCAATTGTGTATTTTTCCGTTTGCTCAATTAATTTTTGATATTTTAAGTCTTCAGTTATATTTTTCACAATAATAGTTTTCCAATGCCCACTGTTTAACTTCCCATACTTAAGCAAAAGCACTCTTTCGTCAAAACTCCCATTCAATGGGATTACAATTTTTTCTCCGTTAATTAAATTATTTTCTGAAGCATCCGGTTTGTATTTTTTTATAATGTCCATAAACTTTGCATTTATGAATTTTGTATATTTAATGCCAAATAATTCACATGTCCTGTTATTCACATAGACCACGTTAAACCTATTATCAACTATCACAACACCTTCCTCTGTCATATCCATTACGTCATTTGGATGTTTGAAGAAGTTAAAATAATCTTCAGGTTTTTCTTTACAATAGCTTCGCAACTTCACAAACCCTAAAAAAGCTATTTTATCACCAACACTGTTAGCTATAGGACTAAATTTTATGCTAAAAGACATTCTTATATTGTATTTTGCCGTAAGCTCTATGATAAGACCATCTTCGTACGGTCCTACTTCTTTGTATTTTAATATATGGTAAAAAAAATAATCATAATTATCTAACTCATCAACGGTATAGCCTAATGTTTCAAGAAGTCTTTTATTTACATGAACTACCTTACCATTTAAATCTTTTAAGACAAAAAAATCGTGTGAATTATCTAAAAGGTTGCATATCCACTGCAAGGAATTTTTATCTGTAGCAAAAGCTTTGTTCACTTTCATGACTGTCCCCCTTTTATCTCCCTTATCTTTCGTTCAAAAGCCTTAGTCCCACTAATATAATTAGACATTAAAGTAGAAAAATCCTCCTTTTTGTCAATAATTTTTTTATTGTTAACTAAAAATTTTTAAAAAAATAATGTATAAGTCCAAAGACTTATACATTATTTGGTGTTTTATGCAAACTGCACCCCTTCTATATCCTCTCCGTTAAAGACTTTTTCAAACTCTTCCCCATTAAGCTTTTCTTTTTCAATAAGAGCTTTTGCTACTCCGTGGAGTTTATCAATATTTTCCTTTAACAATGATTCTGCTCTTTTATACGCTTCTTCAATTATTCTCTTTATCTCTCTATCAATTTCTGCAGCTACTTCTTCACTATAATTTCTTGTTCTTCCTAAATCCCGCCCTAAAAACACTTCTTCACTTTTAGTACCAAAAGTCATGGGCCCTAACCTTTCACTCATGCCATACTCTGTAACCATCTTTCTTGCAATATTTGTAGCTCTCTCAATGTCATTTTGTGCACCTGTACTTATATCATTTAGCACTAAACTCTCTGCCACACGTCCACCTAAAAGGTGAACTATCTCATCCATCATTTCAGATTTTGACATGTAATATTTATCTTCTTCGGGAAGAAGCATAGTATAGCCTCCAGCTCTGCCTCTCGGAATTATCGTTACCTCATGAACAGGAGGAGTGTTTGGCAAAAGCTTTGCTACAACAGCATGCCCCGCTTCGTGGTATGCCACCAATTTCTTGTCTTTTTCAGACATAATCCTGCTTCTCTTTTCAGGTCCTGCTATTACTCTCGTTATAGCCTCTTCCAACTCCGCCATAGTTATCTGCTTAAGCCCTCTCCTTGCTGCTAAGAGAGCCGCTTCATTCATAAGATTTTCAAGGTCGGCCCCAGTAAACCCAGGCGTCCTTCTTGCCAATACTTGCAATGATACATCTGGAGCCAATGGCTTATTTCTTGAATGTATCTTCAAAATTTCTTCTCTTCCTTTTATATCAGGAATACCAACAGTAATGTGCCTATCAAATCTTCCTGGTCTTAAAAGAGCAGGGTCTAATATATCTGGCCTGTTTGTTGCGGCAATCACAATTATACCTTCATTGACACTGAAACCATCCATTTCAACTAACAACTGGTTTAGTGTTTGCTCTCTTTCATCATGTCCGCCACCTAAACCCGCACCTCTTTGCCTTCCTACTGCATCTATTTCATCAATAAAAACAATACAAGGCGCATTCTTTTTGGCTTGATCAAATAAATCTCTTACTCTCGCAGCACCTACACCAACAAACATCTCCACAAAATCGGAACCGCTGATGCTAAAAAACGGTACCCCCGCTTCTCCTGCTACAGCTTTTGCGAGAAGAGTTTTTCCTGTACCTGGAGGCCCTACTAAAAGAACCCCTTTAGGTATTCTGGCTCCAAGCTCAAGAAACTTTTTGGGATATTTTAAAAATTCAACAATTTCTTGTAGTTCTTCTTTTTCTTCATCCGCTCCCGCCACGTCATTAAAAGTTACTCTTTTATCTTTGTCTGTAATCATTCTGGCTCTGCTTTTGCCAAAAGACATCACTTTGCTTCCTCCCCCACCTTGTGCCTGTTGCATAAAAATATACCAAAATATGATAAAAATTACGATTAAAAAGAGAGAAGGAAGCATTTGTACCCACCATGGCGGGCCTACTTGCGGCTCACTTTTAAAATCCAGTTTTCCTTGTAAAATGTAAGGATTTACAAAACTCATAAAGTTTGTTACATCTGGTACACGGCTCTTAAACTCGGTACCATTTTTTAATACACCTTTAACATCATTACCCACAAGGGTAATGCTTTTTACTTGATTGGCATCAATGTATTTTATTAGCTGTCCATAATCAATATCGGTTATTGGTTCGGTGCTTTGAGAATACAATTGTACCATTGCGTAAATAGCTATAAATATTAATAAATAGAGCACCATGCTTCTAATTATTTTGTTATTATCGTTCAAATAAGGCCCCTCCTTCAAACAAGTCCAACTACCTTTAATCTATAATATCATATCTCCTTTAAAAAACCAAATCATTTGTACAGCTCTGGCTTTAAAACCCCTATAAATGGGAGATTTCTGTATTTTTCATCAAAATCTAATCCATAACCAACTACAAATTTGTCAGGAATTTTAAATCCACAATAATCTACTTTAACGTCTGCTTCTCTTCTTTCAGGTTTATCTAAAATAGTGCAAATTTTTAAACTTCTGGGTTTTCTTTCTAATAAAGTCTTTCTTAAATAAGAAAGTGTTAAACCGCTATCTATAATATCCTCAACTATGAGCACATCTTTCCCTTCAATGTTTATGTCATGGTCTTTAATTATTTTTACTATTCCAGAAGACTGAGTAGAAGAACCATAACTGGAGACTGCCATAAAATCTATTGATAAAGGTAAATCTATCGCACGAGATAAGTCTGCCATAAACATTATTGCTCCTTTTAAAACCCCAAGGAGGACAAGGTCTTTCCCTTGGTAGTCTTTTGTAATTATTTGTCCTAACTCTTTCACTTTTTCTTTTAATTGCTCTTCCGTAATCAAAATCTCCTGTATATCTTGTGTTGGACTCGACATAAATTTAACCTCCTCTTTTTTTATTTTATCCTTTGGTATACTCTATCACAAGGACTTTTTTTGTATTTTCATCTACTTTAAATTTATCACTCATTCTATAACCTACAACCCACACAATTTCATTGTCTATGGCTAATAAAGGAATGCTATCTCTTATTTCGCGGGGTATTTTCTCGTCAATAAAAAATTCTTTTAATTTTTTACTCCCCCCCAAGTTAAGAGGAGAAAAAATATCCCCTGCTTGCCTATTTCTAACTATTACATCTCCCTGTATTTTATCATAGTCAAAAAATTTCGTGTATTTTCCTATGTTGAGTTTTTTTACCTCATCAATAGCTAAAACAGCAGTTTTAAATTGACCAATACCACATATCTTAGTAATTCCAGGAATATTTAATTTTGCCCAAAAAGTCTTGACCTCTTTTTCTTTTACTTTTCTCATTATAAGATTATTATAGCTTTTTAAAGCTTCAATTTCAAAGGGTAAATCAATTTTTGAGGAAGTTGGTTTGTCTAAAAGGCTTAAAACATCCTCTACATGGATGTATTCTAACCCATAAATATCTCCTTTTAATTTTTGGTACATAAGCCTAACTAAGCGCCGCTGAATAGCGGGATGCTGTGTCTTCAGTTTTTTTATATCAGCAAAAATTTCCTCTTGATTAAAATAGCAAACCTCATTAAAAATCTTTTCACACTCTTTTTCTAAATAGTCATTCTCCTCTAAAATAATTTTTGCCATCCTGTAGATATTTTCTATTATATCTACTTCAAAAGTTTCATTTATAAAGGGAATTAATTTAAGTCTTACTTTATTTCTCTTATATAAATCCTCATAATTTGTAAAATCTATTGCCGGCTTTAAATCTTTTTCCTTAAGGTATTTCTCTATTTCTTCCCTTTCTATTTCAATGAGAGGCCTTATTATATTTCCATTTACCGGTTTTATTCCAATGAGGCCAGCCATTCCAGAACCTCTTATTAAATTTAAAAAAACTGTTTCCACTACATCATTTTTATTATGAGCTACTGCTATTTTATTACCCTTAACTTCTTTTAATACTTCCTCAAAAGCCTGATACCTCACATATCGACCAGCCTCTTCTTCTGAATATCCCATTTCTTTGGCTATTTTTTTTACATCTTTTTCAAATAAAAAAAATGGGAGTTTCAATTTGCGACACATATCTTCAACAAATTGCGCATCCCTTTTAGCTGCTTCTCCTCTTATCATATGATTAACATGTACTATATACAACTTAAGATTAAATAAATCTTTTAAATTGTATAAAATATCCAGCATACACAAAGAATCAGGTCCACCGGAAACCCCCATTACAATTTTATCATTTGTCTCAATCATTTTATACCTTTTAATTGTAGAAACAACCTTATCAATCATTTCTTAACCCCTTATAACGATATATACTCATGTTATATAATGATTATATAATATCCTCCTTTCTAAATCAAACCTAAAAAACCCCTCCACAAAAGTATTCCTTTAATCGCCTCGATATATTGTCTCCACATTGTGGAAGGGTTATTCCAATTTATTAATTTTTATATTTTCTTCCATACCTTTGAAACCAAAATTGTCATATCGTCCTTTGGAGTATTATTACACAATTCCAAACATTTTTTCATCAACACCTCCGCCATATCCTGAGGATTCCTCGTGTTAATTTCACTGATTAACCTTGAAAATTCTACTTCTTTATCTTTCTCAAAACACTCCAACACTCCATCAGTAACTAAAATCACAAAATCTCCATCTTTTAATTTTCTTTCATGTATATCTGCCTCTATATCTTCCAAAATGCCAATGGGCAAAGAACTAGATTCTATAATTTCAACCTCATTTCCCCTCTTTATAAAAGTAGCACAAGAACCAATTTTGATAAATTCTGTTTCTCCAGTAAATTTGTCCAGAAACATTATATCCACAGTAGAAAACATTTCTTCTGCAGATCGCAAAGCCAAAATAGAGTTTAATGTTTGAATAACTAAATATTTATCAAAACCTGCTTCTATAAATTTCTCCAGCAAAGAAATGGTAGTACTGCTCTCTGCAGCCGCTTTATATCCAATCCCCATTCCATCGCTTAAAGCTGCCATGTATTTTCCATCTTCTAAATCCATAAAAGAATAAGTATCTCCAGAAATCTTGTTTTTTGACTTGCTAACTCTGCTTATACCTGTCAAAACTTGCAAACTCTCTGCTTTTGTAAGAGTAAGTACGCACCTTCCATTGTGGTCTATAGAGCATAACCTACTTTTTCTCTCATATCTTTCCCCCATAATTTCAGACACAATTGGGGCAATCTTTTTGTCACATTCCTTAGCAAAACATACCTTTTTGTATATTTTTACGTTAACATTTCCATCTCCTGTGTCATAAATTAACACATCCTCTACAGGTATGCCCTTTTTATCCAATTCTATCATCATCATCTGTTCTAATTCATCTTTAAAAGTGACATTCATGCTAATATCACTAGCCATATTAGATATTGCATCAGCAACTCCCTTCAACTGAGTAGCAATCAGCCCTTTTGCATCTTTTAACCTCTCTCTCCACTGCATGCTTATTTTATAAATGCCTAAATAATATTTAGTTGTACTTATAAGCTCAGAAAATCTTATACATTTTCTATAAAGTTTATTGTCTTCAATACTGCTATTTCTTTCAAGATGTTCTATCAATTCAAACATGCTTTTATAAGTATTGTAAAATTCCTTGTCCCAACAAGTTTTATACATAACACATTGAGTACAAGTCTTATTGGCAATTTCCTCAAACAAATAAGAAATATCTTTGTGGTCTAGTACCTTTTCATTTACCTGTTTAAAACTTTTAGAGAGCTCTTCAAATACTTGAGAATACTCTTTTAATCTATCTGTCACTACTTCCTTTAGCTTTTCATTGTAATTTCTGTTGTTTAAATTTTTATTTCCTTTTACTATTTCCTCCGCCTTTACTATGTACTTCTTAGGAAGCGCTGCAAACATTAAAGAAGCTAACACAATATCATAAGGATTTACAAGCATATCCACACTTGATGTTACATAAAATGTAATAATAAAAATGGCAGTTAAAAAGCCTATAATAACTCCAATTCTATGCAATTTTTTCAAACTACCGGCCAACAAGCCTGCAAATCCAAAAAGCCCTATGGAGACTGGCATTTGGAAAAAAGATAAACTCCCAATAAGTCCCATAGTCGTGCCGATACTTGCTCCTACTCCAACCCCACCTATATAAGAGGCTAAAAGTATTATAAATATCCCTAATATCCCATTGAGAGTAAATTTCCATACATTCAGATGATTCATTCCTAAAATAAATAGCCCTATAAATATACTCAAAGATATCAACTCTTCATTGGAAACAATTTTTCTGTTTACATTCAAAATAAATGAAACAGCGTGATTAAAAATAAAAACCATTAACATTGCAGTGACAGACTCATATAGGCTCATTATGATGTCAAAAAGCAAAAAGCCATAAATATAGCTGAAGATAAGACCTGTGCTAAAAAGAGAAATAAAAGTAATGAAAGAGGTTTTAATAATATTTTGAGGTTTAACTTTTAAAAGCCCCTCCAATAAAAAGATCAAAATAAGGACTAAAAGGTATTTAAAACTATTGACATTGGGTAAAGTTAATATTCCCAACCATACTCCTATTCCTGTTAAAAGATATCGCTTTTTATACATTAAAAGGGTTGCAAAAAAAGCAATACCGAAAGGTAAAAGACTATTGAAAATAACAGCTCGCCCTATAAAAAAGCTTATAATTGACAATAATATAATCTGTTGAATGTTTTTATAAAGATTTTTTTGTGTATTTTCCGTCAAGGGAGTTTTTATAACTCTTTTATAAGGTAAAATATTTATATTTTGCATAAAAAAACCACCACCTCTTGTTTTTTCTAAATTATACCATTAAGGTGATGGTTTTATTTGTTAATTTTTGTTATATATGTAATTTTTCTTTCGACATAAAAAATAATGTCGCACCTTTGTACGACATTTTATTTCTTAACTTAAATGGTGACCCCGACGGGATTCGAACCCGTGTTGCCGCCGTGAAAGGGCGGTGTCTTAACCTCTTGACCACGGGGCCACAAAAGACATTATTTATTTTATCATATTTTCATGTCTTGTCAACGATAAATTTTTCCTTAATAATTGTCACTTTTTGGATATAAAAATATCTGTCCTTTCTGACTTTTTTATTTCTCCTATTAAACCATATTCGACTTCTAATACTTTGCAATATCTTCAATGCTTATATTTGCTTCATGATGGCTTCCTCTCTCTTTGTGTCTTTCAGCGACAACTTTCTTCCCATATTCAACAGACCCTCACCATCTCATCCAGTACCTTTTTATAATTCCTCATGTATGCATAGCATTGAATGTAGTCACAACCTCAAAAGTTTCATCTCCCTCTGCCTAACATTTCTAGAGCTTCTTTTACATCTCTCTCCATAGTTTCACTTCAAAAACTTTTTATATTTATTATCTCTCTTTTTGTACTTTAATAAAACGCAAAAACATGTTATACTAATTAAAGTACTAATAAAATCACTCCTCTATAATAAATGCGGTATTTTTATACCGCATCCTTTTTGGGCTAATATATGCCCCCGTATGGTATAGGGTTACGTTAAAAGTATATCACATCCTCTAAGTAATGTAAATACAGAATTTCAGTGTGTTTCTTCTGAAGAAATAACCAATTGAGACACTTTTCCAAAATAATTTGTCCCCCATACTCCTATCAATATCATAATAGCCCCTATTACGTGATACCAATAAAAAGTTTCATGTCTTATGGTTATTCCCGCTATTATAGAAATTACTGTGGTCAAATTTGCAAAAACTGAAGCTTGAGATGCAGGCAATTTTGAAAGAGCGTAATTATTTAAAAAATACGCTACAACAGAAGATAAAACGCCTAAATATAACACAGGAATAAGTACTCGGTAATCAGTTAAATCCTTGAAATAGTCAGAAATAGGGTAACCTTTTGTTAATCTATCAATTAAATTTAAAAAATTGAAAGAAATTGCAGCAAACCACATCATTACAAAGGTTATCTCAATAGGTGAAAATTCTAAAGAAGACTTTCTTGCTAAAATACTGTAAAAAGCTGCAGATAAGACCGCTCCTAAAAGATACACAAAACCTATAATTGACGTATTACGGCTTTCAACACCTGTCATAAAAATTATAAAAGCAACTCCTGTAACAGACAAAAGAATAAAGAAAAGCTGATACAAAGAGGGTCTTTCCTTTAAAAATACCGCCGCCAAAGCAGTAACAGCAACAGGAATTAAAGCTATCATCAAGCCTGAAAGAGAAGAGGAGGTATATTTTACACCATATGTTTCAAATATAAAATACACAACAGGCTCTGATAGAGACAATAAAAACAATGGCCATAGATTTTTCCCTTTGTAATTAAGTTTAATAATTCCAAATACCCACAAAAGAGTAATCATAAATGCTGCAAGTAAAAAACGATAGGCTATAAGCTCCATAGGAGAAGCTATATCAAGCCCCATAGAAGTAAACATGAAAGAAAATCCAAAAATTGATGCCATCCCCACCCCAGCTAAATAGGGATAATAACTCTTTATATTTTTCAACTTAACACCCCCAAAGTACATTGTGGCACTGATATAATTATATAAAGTTTTTATACAAAAGACAAAGGGATTGTATAGTTCATGGATATAACCCCGCATGAAAAATTTCATGCGGGGTTTTTTGTCACAAAACTTGGTTTAGATGTGTTATTATTAATGAAAAGACATAGGGGAGGTGTTCAAAATACAACAGGACTTCAAAGATATCTTTGAAGAATATTATCCAAAAGTTTTAAGACAAATTTCATGGATGATCAAAGACGAATTCAAGGCAGAAGACATATCACAAGAAGTCTTTATAAAATTTTTTAAGAACCCTCCCCGGTACAATGAAAATATAGGAGGTTGGTTATCCAAAGTGGCAATAAATCATGCCTTAAATTATATCCGCAGTGAAAAAAACACAAAAATAAGAGAACTGGAAGTTTTTAGAAACACGCAAGAGGAATTTTTTGAAGACCCTGAAGAAATAGCAATTAAAAAATTTGAAAGAGCTAAAGTGAAAGAAGTCCTCCTAAAAATGAGTAAAAGAGATATGATGTGTCTAATACTTAAACATTCAGGATATAGTTACGTAGAAATAGCAATATCATTGGGAATTAAGAAAACCTCCGTCGGCACAACCATAGCAAGAGCACAAAAAAAGTTTAAAGAATTATATGAAAAGGAGGTGTAAAAATGTGCTACGATGAAGGAACACTCCAAGCATATATAGACAACGAACTTGATGAAATTACAGCAAAAAATGTTGAAGAACATTTAAAAACCTGTGATGTATGCAGAGAAAAATTAGAAGAATTAAAGTCTATAAATGAATTTACCTCAAAAGCTTTAGAAACTACTAATATAGACTTAAATGAAGCATGGGCAAGTTTTAATGAAAAATTGAGTGAAAATAATAAAAAAGGAGGAATTTTTGCCATGTTTACAAAATACAAAAAAGCTATTGCTGCTGCCATTGTAATTGCATTTATAGCTGCCTCAGTATTTTTCCCACCCCTTAAAAATGTAGAAGCTAAACTTTTAAACCTTCTAAGGCTTAACAAGATGCAGGTAATAACAATAACTCCTGATGATATGAGGCAAATTCAAAATGAGTTTTACAGAAGAGATATAAAAAATATTGACTTAAAGGAATATGGAGAAATATTAAAAAATGGAGGTCCTGAAGGATATGATGTATCCCCAAATGAAATTGACAAATTAAAATCTATGGTGGATTATGAAATTAAGCTCCCGACAGATAGCAATTTCGAAATAGAACACATTTATGTAGGAAAAGATCAGGGTTTTGAATTTGTACTCAATATCGACAAAATTAATGAGCTCATTAAAACATTTGGAGGAACACATCTATTCCCTTCAGAACTCAATAAAAAACCTGTAATTTTAAACATCGGCAAAACAGTTAATATCTCCATGAAAGACAAAAATGCTTCAGAAAATTATAGAGGCATACACATTTCAATAAACAAAGCTCCTGAAGTGATAGTACCAGAAGGAGTAGATGTGGATAAAGTAATAGATGCTTTGGCTAACTTACCCTTTTTACCTGACCATTTGAAAAAACAGATTGCAGGTGTAAACAATTGGAAAGAAACTTTGCCTATACCTATCACTGAAGCACAAAGCGTCCAAGAAATAAACATAAGAGGCAACAAAGCCTTCTTAATCACAAGTAAGTATTCTCCTGATACGGTTACACTTGCTTGGAATGAAAATGGAGTAATGTATGCCTTGTCTATGTTCGGTACAAGTTCTTCTCCTGAAAAAACAGATCCACAGATTAGGGATGTAAATATTAATACCTTAATTCAAATTGCAAATTCAATGAGGTGATTAAATGGTTTTAGAAACACGAAATCTCACAAAACAGTTTAATGGAAAAGGCGGCTTTAAAGAAGTCACACTCTCTGTAGAAAAAGGGCAGGTTTTTGGATTTTTAGGTCCAAATGGTGCTGGAAAAAGCACTTTTGTAAAAACCATGGTGGGGTTACTTCACCCTGCCTCTGGTTTTGCTTGGATTCTTGGCAAACCCATAGGTACTCCTAAGTCAAGAGAAAAAATAGGATTTTTGCCCGAAAACTTTAGATATCATGACTGGATGACAGGAAGAGAACTTTTGACTTTTCACGCTGAACTTCACAAAATAAAAAATCCTAATAAAAAAATTGATAGTCTTTTTGAGTTGGTAAAACTAAAAGGCCATGAAAATAAAAAGATAAAAAATTACAGCAAAGGAATGCAGCAAAGAATTGGACTTGCGATAGCTCTTTTAAACGACCCAGAAATAGTATTTTTAGACGAACCTACGTCAGCCCTTGACCCTGTAGGACGAATTGACGTAAGAGAAATCATAAAAGAGTTAAAATCCCAAGGCAAAACTGTTTTTTTAAATAGCCACCTTTTAGGTGAAGTGGAAATGGTATGCGATGAAGTAGCCATAATAAACCATGGCCGAATAATAGCCGAAGGAAAACTGGAAGAGCTATTAAAAGAACACACCCATGTAGAAATGATTGTATCAGACTATACTTCAGAGTTGATTGAAAAAATTTCTCGCTTATCAAAAGAATTTCAATTTGAAGAAGGTAAACTCTCTTTTAAAGTAGAAGACAGAGAAAAAATACCAGTTATAGCTAAAATGGTAATAGAAGCAGGTGCAAAGCTATATCAATTAAATACTCAAACTTCTTCATTGGAAGACTTATTCATAAACTTAATTGGAAAGGATGAGGTGTCGTGATAACTATAATAAAATACACATTTAAAGAGATGCTAAAAAAACGGGCTTTTCTATTAGTCTCCCTTTTGTCCCTCCTCTACCTTTCCATATATGCCTTCGGCTTAAGTAAAATATTTGAGCATCCCAACGATTCTATATATGACATCATCTTTCAATCTCAAATTTTGTCTGCCGGTCTATTTTTCGCAAATTTCATAGTGACTTTTCTTGTAGTTTTGACATCAGTAAATGCCATATCAGGAGAAATAGAAAGCGGCACCATATACGCCGTTTTATCGAAACCTATAAAAAGATATGAACTGGTGTTGGGAAAATTTATAGGCTTAGGCGCTATGATTGTAATATACAGCTCCATCATGTTTTTGTCTGTAGTAGGTTTAAACATCTTTATGGGGTCTAAAATAACCTTTGAAGCAAGCAATATTTTAAGAGGACTTTTTTTCTTCGACTTAGGACCGATTGTATTTTTAGCCCTTATAATAGCTTCCAGCTCAATTTTTTCGACTGTAAACACAGGCATCATAACTATTATGGCTTATGGAATTGCCCTCGTCGGAGGTGTTCTTGAACAAATTGGAACAGCAATGCAACAAAGTCAAGTCGGTACCTTTGGCTTAAAAAGCGGAGAAAGCCTTATAAACGCAGGGATAATTACAAGCCTCATCCTTCCTACAGATGTCATATATAGAAAAATGACCGCAGAGCTTTTGACACAAAGTAGTGGGATAAGTTTTATGACACAAGGACTCTTTGGCGGCATGTCTCAACCCAGTATTTACATGTTCATATACATCTTTTTCTACGTGGTATTTCTCCTCTATTACGGTGCAAAGCGCTTTTCACAAAGAGACTTATAAAGGCGGCTTCAGCCGCCTTTTAACTTTTTAAGCCCTTCTAAACAATACCCAAGGCTAAACCATTCACAATCCCTACATATATCTCTCATCTTTTCTTCTGTCATTTTTTCTCTAATTCGATTTATAATTTTTTTATAGCTTAATATTTCTCCTACTTCTATACCTAGAACCTCTAAAATAGCCCTATCCTTTTCCCTCACACTTCCCGGATAATTCTCTATTTTGCACTCTCCATCTACATTGTTTGGACACATGGCGCAAATATTATCCACATTATCCACAACTTTTATCAACATGTCCTGTTCATTATTTAATTTTCTAATAATTTCATCCATATTTTTAACAAATTTTTCATCATAACCAAGCCCTCTAAAGCCCAACATACACAAAAAGTGATGTCCTCTTATCTCCATTTCAATCTCTCCTCATCCCATGATTATAACAATAATTATACTGCTATTTTGAACTGTAACCTAAGAAAGAAAAGAAATTTACACCCCTCAGGTTATCACAATAATAGTCATAATTTCTTCAATTATCGAAAATAATACATTTAAAGGAGTGATTGTATGACTAAAAAACCAAAAAAACCTCACAAAATGCCAATAGAAAATCATAAGACTGCTTCCTGGGCAAACATACAAAATGTAAAAGAAGAATCAAATGTGCCTATCCCAAGTGAAAATGAAGTAATAAACGCAAAAGAATGGGTAGAAGAAAACAAAAAATAACGATTCCGGGCATACGCCCGGAATTGTTATTCTGCCAGCTTTTTATATCTTTTAAATCGCTCTTTCGCAGTCTCTTCTGCCATTTGATAAAGTTTTTCTGCAATATCAGGAAACACGTTTTTAAGTGAAGAATACCGTATCTCACCTTCAATAAATTCTCTAAAAGATTTTGTTGGCTCTTTAAAATCAAGTACAAAAGGATTCTTCCCTTCTTTTTTAAGTTCTGGATTAAACCTGTAAAGGTGCCAATAACCAGACTCCACAGCTTTTTTCTCCTCCATTATACTTGTCCCCATGCCTGACTTTATGCCATGGTTTATGCAAGGAGCGTATGCTATTATAAGTGACGGTCCTTTGTACTTTTCTGCCTCCACAAAAGCCTTTATCATCTGGTTCATATTTGCTCCCATTGCAATTTGTGCCACATACACGTATCCATAACTCATAGCCATCAAACCTAAATCCTTTTTGCTTGTCCTCTTACCTGCTGCCGCAAATTTTGCAATTGCCCCTAACGGCGTAGATTTTGAGGACTGTCCTCCTGTATTGGAATAAACTTCTGTATCCAGCACCAGGATATTTACATCTTCCCCTGATGCTATGACATGGTCAAGCCCTCCAAAACCAATGTCATATGCCCACCCATCTCCCCCTATTATCCACTGAGATTTTTTTACAAGAAAATCTTTTTTGTCAAGTATCTCTTTTATTATCTCATTATTTGTATAGCTACCTTTGTTTATAATATTCAATATCTTCTGTGAAGCAAGTTTAGATTTATCTCCATCCTCCATCCCATCAATCCACTCTTGGAATGCGGCTTTTAATTCATCGTCAATAGTCATATTTATAGCTTCTTTCATCAAATCTCTAAGCCTTTCCCTTATCTGCTTATTTGCCAAAAACATGCCGTAGCCGAATTCGGCATTGTCTTCAAAAAGTGAGTTAGCCCACGCAGGCCCTTTTCCTTCTTTATTAGTAGTATAAGGAATAGAAGGCGCACTTGCTCCATAAATAGAGGAACAACCTGTAGCATTTGCTATCATCATTCTGTCCCCAAAAAGCTGAGTCAAAAGCTTTATATAAGGTGTCTCACCGCAGCCGGGGCATGCACCGCTAAATTCAAATAAGGGCTTAGCAAATTGACTGCCTTTTAAAGTTGTCTTATCCACTAAATTATCTTTAACATCAAGTGTCACAGCATACTCCCAATTTCTCGCTTCTTTTTCTATTTGTTCTTCAGCAGGCTTCATTATAAGGGCCTTTGTAGGTGCAGGACACACATCTGCACAATTGCCACATCCCGTACAGTCAAGAGGACTTACCTGTATCCTATACCAAAGTCCCTCTAAACCTCTCCCTATAGCCTTTTTTACGTTGAAAGTTGGCGGCGCTTTCTTTACCTCTTTCTCAGTTAACAAAAACGGTCTTATAACCGCATGAGGACAAACAAATGAACACTGGTTACACTGTATGCAATTGTCTATTTGCCATTCAGGTATCAGTACCGCAATCCCTCGCTTTTCGTATGCGGTAGTGCCAGTAGGAAATGTGCCATCTTCCATGCCGACAAAAGCACTTACAGGAAGCAGGTCTCCCTCGTTTCTTTCTATAGGTCTTTGTATGTTTTTAACAAAATCAGGCTCTGGCTTTATAATTTTTTGCCCTTCTTTTGCGTTTTTCCACTCTTCAGGCACTTCTACCTTTACAAGTGCTTCTATGCTTTTATCTACAGCTCTTAAGTTCATCTCCACTATATCCTGCCCTTTTTTGCCATAGGCTTTCTGTATAGAATCTTTTAAATACTTAACCGCTTCTTCAAAAGGTATTATGTTTATTAGTTTAAAAAACACAGTCTGCATTATCATGTTTATTCTGCCACCTAATCCTACCTCTTGCGCAATAGACACTGCATCTATTATATAAAAATTGATGCTGTTTTCAGCAATGTATCTTTTCATTGAGGCAGGCAGTTTGTCATCAAGTTCCTCTTTGCTCCAAGGACAATTTAGCACAAAGGTGCCACCTTTTTTAAGGCCTTTTAGCACATCATAGTTATAAATAAAAGATTTATTGTGACAAGCAATGTAATCAGCGTGATTTACAAGATAGCTGGATTTAATCGGCTTTTTACCAAACCTCAAATGGGAAATAGTAGTTCCACCTGATTTTTTGCTGTCATACTGAAAATATGCCTGCACATACAAATCTGTATTGTCCCCAATTATCTTAATAGCCGATTTATTTGCACCAACTGTACCGTCAGAGCCTAATCCCCAAAACTTACAGCTTACAGTGCCTTCAGGAGTTGTCTCTACAAATTCACCTTCTTCTAATGAGGTATAAGTTACATCGTCTACAATTCCTATTGTAAATCGATCTTTTGGATAGTCTTTCTTTAAATTATCATACACAGCAATAATTTGAGAAGGAGTTGTGTCTTTTGAGCCAAGGCCATACCTTCCTCCTACTATTACAGGCTTCTTATCTTTGTGGTAAAAAGCTTTAACCAAATCAAGATATAGCGGTTCACCTATAGAACCAGGTTCTTTTGTTCTGTCCAACACAGCGATTTTCTTTACTGTACCAGGAAGCACATTAAAAAAATGCTTCTCTGAAAAAGGCCTGTAAAGATGCACTTTAATTAAGCCTACTTTTTCACCTTTTTTCATCAAATAATCAATTGTCTCTTCTATTGTGTCACACACCGACCCCATTGCAACAATTATGTACTCTGCATCCTTTGCTCCATAATAATCAAAGGGATGATATTCCCTTCCAGTCAATTCTTTAAATTTTTTCATGTAATCTTCCACTATTTCGGGAACTTTTTCATAAAATTTATTAGCTACCTCTCTTCCCTGAAAGTATATATCAGGATTTTGAGCAGTACCCCTTACAACAGGGTGTTCTGGATTAAGTGCCCTATCTCTAAACTCTTTTACTGCTTTTAAGTCCAAAAGCTTTGCAATATCCTCATATTCCACCACTTCTATTTTCTGCATTTCGTGAGAGGTTCTAAAACCATCGAAAAAATGCAAAAAAGGTACTCTCGATTTTATCGCGCAAAGATGTGCTATAAAACCCATATCCATAGCTTCTTGGACATTTGAAGAAGAAAGAAGTGCAAAACCTGTTTGTCTTACTGCCATTACATCCTGATGGTCACCAAATATAGAAAGTGCATGGGCAGAAATAGCACGGGCACTTACATGAAAAACCCCCGGCAAAAGCTCTCCTGCTATTTTATACATGTTTGGTATCATTAAAAGAAGTCCTTGTGATGCGGTATATGTGGTTGTCAAAGCGCCTGCAGTTAAAGAACCATGGACAGCACCTGCAGCACCTGCTTCTGACTGCATTTCAACAACCTTCACGGGTTGTCCAAATATGTTCTTTTTGCCGTGGGCAGCCCATTCATCGACATTTTCTGCCATTGGAGAAGAAGGCGTAATAGGGTAAATTGCTGCAACCTCAGTAAAAGCATAAGAGGCATAGGCAGCAGCTGTATTTCCGTCCATTGTTTTCATTGACTTTTTCATAAGTTTCCTCCTCACCAATTTTAAATTTGTATTCATATATTCAGATATATTATTTGACAAAAAAGGATTATCATACATTTTAAAGCCTTTTTCACCTTTATTTAGTGAAACTTTTCTGGAAAAAATGTAGTTCTTCAAATTTTTTTGTAATGTAAGAAGGAATTCTTCTAAAAATATAGAATATATTATGTATTAAGTTGAGTGTACAAGAAAAGGAGTTGTCCATGGTGGAAGGATATATGACCGCTGTTGTTAAACAACATACCACAGAGGGTGCAGATATAATAAAAAAAGAAATACCAATAATAGGACCGGATGAAGTCTTAATAAAAGTCAAAGCTACATCTATTTGCGGCACAGACGTTCACATTTACGTTTGGAATGAATGGGCAAAAAGCCGCATAAAACCTCCAAAGACAATGGGACATGAATTTGTAGGAGAAGTTGTAGAAATAGGTAAAAATGTAACATCTGTAAAGGTTGGAGATTTAGTAAGTGCGGAAACTCACATAGTATGTGGAAAATGCAAAGCTTGCAGAACAGGTAATGCCCACATCTGCGAAAACACCCTCATACTCGGTGTTGATACAGACGGTGCTTTTGCAGAATACATTAAAGTCCCGGAAAGCAATGTATGGCTAAACGATAAAGACATACCTTTAGAACTTCTCTCCATACAAGAACCCCTTGGAAACGCCGTTCACACAGTATTTTCTGGAGAGGTAGTAGGAAAAACTGTCGCTGTAGTAGGTTGCGGTCCTATAGGTATGATGGCGATACCACTTCTTAAAACAACAGGAGCTTCAGCTGTATTTGCAATAGAACCTGTCGAATACAGAAGGGAACTTGCTCATAAATTAGGTGCAACACGAGTTATAAACCCTCTTAAAGAAGACGTTGTCAGTATAATAAAAAGCGAAACAGAAGGCTACGGCGCGGATGTAGTATTGGACTTCTCTGGAAGCTCGATTGCAATAAGGCAAGGTCTTAAATATATCGCAAAAGGCGGAAGAATGTCTATTTTAGGTCTTCCTGACAATGAAGTCCCTATAGACATAACCAATGATGTCATTTTTAAAGGCATAACTATACACGGCATCACAGGAAGGCGAATGTACGATACTTGGTACCAAGTAAAAGGTTTATTGCGCTCAGGATTAAAAGATGCATTAAAGCCAATAATCACCCATACCTTCCCTCTCACTGAATACCAAAAAGGGATGGAACTAATGATAAAAGGCCAATGTGGCAAAGTTGTATTATATCCATAAACAAAAGGAGGTTTTTAATATGTCAAGCATTCATGACCTTGACTTTATAAAAGAAAAGCTGGAAGAACTCAAAAAAGCAGGTGTGTATAGAAAATTAACTGTCCTTGAAAGTCCCTCTGGCCCCCGTTCTATAATCGATGGAAAGGAAGTTATAAACCTTTCTTCAAACAACTACCTCGGCCTTGCAAATCATCCGCGGTTAAAAAAAGCCGCAATAGAAGCTATTGAAAAATGGGGAGTTGGTGCTGGCGCCGTAAGAACGATAATAGGAAACATGACAATTCACGAAGAACTTGAAAGAAAATTAGCTGAATTTAAAAGAGAAGAAGCAGTTCTCACTTTCCAATCAGGTTTTACAGCAAACATGGGCGTCATTCAAGCAGTTGTTGACAAAGGAGACGTCATAATAAGTGACGAATTAAACCACGCCAGTATCATCGATGGCTGCAGATTAAGCCGAGCAGATGTGGTAATATACAAACACAGTGACATGGAGGACCTAGAAAGAGTATTAAAAGAAGTAAAAGATAAATACAGAGTCAAAATGATAATAACTGACGGAGTATTCAGCATGGATGGCGATATAGCGAAACTCCCCGAAATAGTGAAATTGGCAGAAAAATACAGTGCAATAACTTATGTAGATGACGCACATGCCAGTGGCGTTTTAGGTGAAAGCGGAAGAGGCTCTGCTGACCATTTCAACTTACACGGAAGAATTGATATACAAATAGGCACACTTTCCAAAGCAATCGGAGTTGTTGGAGGATATGTAGCTGGCAAAAGAGAGCTTATAGAATGGCTAAATCATAGAGGCAGACCCTTCCTCTTCAGTACAGCTCTACCTCCTGCGGCAGTTGCAGCATCAATAGAAGCTATAAATATTTTAAGTGAAAGTGATGCTCTCACTCGCAAGCTGTGGGATAACGCAAAATATTTCAAAGAAAAGTTAAAATCTTTAGGTTTTGATACCGGCAAGAGTGAAACACCTATCACCCCTGTAATAATAGGCGAAGAAACTAAAGCTCTCGAATTTAGCAGAAAACTCTTTGAAGAAGGAGTTTTCGCGCAAGGAATAGTATATCCAACTGTACCTAAAAACAAAGCCAGAGTAAGAACAATTGTAACAGCTGCCCATACAAAAGAAGACTTAGACGCTGCCTTAAAAGCTTTTGAAAAAGTCGGAAAACAATTGAATATAATTTAAAAAATTTGGTTCTCTAACAAATGTTGGGGTGGATAAAAATCATCCATAAAAAATAGCGCACTTATTCTGAATGCCTGTTATAATAAAATTGGTTAAATAACAAAATTTATCAAAAAGAAGCATCAGAATAAGTGCATACCAATTATATCACAAAATTTCTGAAAGCTGACACAACGATTACATATTTCAGTTTAAAACTAAAGGGCGGCATTCAGAAAAATACCCACCCCAACTCTTGACAAAGAACCACAAAAAAAGAGCCCATACAACTTAGTACAGGTTCTTTTCTCTTTCAATTTATCTATAATCTCCTAAAAGTTTTATATAGTCCTCTAAAGTTCCATTTTCTAAACACGTTTCAATAATCTTTCTGCCGAGGGGATCAAGTTCAGGTACTAAAAATTGTTTTAATTCTCTTTTGAAAAATTCATTTAACATCTCTGCACCCTTGTCATATCCTTCATCTCCCACTTCTGGCTGCTTGTTGACTTGCAGTAATTCACGAGGAATAAAGCTTCCGTTTATTTTTAATGTATTTAAAGCATAACCTAAGAGACTACTTCTCGCTGGTGTAATTTGGTCTGGCCTGAATCTCACGCTTCCTCTTCTTGCAAGATATTCACGAGCTATCCATTCAGGCATAAATCCAACTTTCCATACACCTATGTGTTGATTTGGAACAAGAATGTATCGAGTACCAGGCGTATTTATAATCTGTTGGAGCAAGAGATTTGCATGGGTTACTCTTTTCCCCGTTGCAAAAGGCCAATATGAGCCTACTCCTTCACTTTGAAGCCCTTCAGTTTCTACAATGCTGGGATTTGCATGACCTCTCGGCGCCACTAGTCTCCACAACCAAGCAAGAGCAGGTGGTAACAAATGTAACATACCTATTATCCCATATGATGGTTTTTCCTTTGAGGAGGGCGGAGTCCTCACACCAAAACTTCTTACATCCACTTCTACAGGTTCATCAACTACATTTGGCATAAATCTTTTTGGCATAACTACACGAGGATTAGGACAAGGTTTGCCAGGTGCATCCATAATATGTTCCCATATAAGACAAGTGGATTTAGGCACTCCGTCTATGTTTAAAAAGATTAAAGGCTCTTTAGGATAGATACATAACTTTTCAAAATGAGGGTCTGTTCCATATTCATTCATATGATCTACACGTATAAACCAACCTTTTTCTGCATCTTTTATAACCAACTTTTTGCCTTGCTGCAATTTAGGATGACATAAGGCCATATCGTCAGTTACAGGCTGCAACTCACAAGCCTCTTTCAACTCTACATATATTTCATCCCCTGTTACTAAATTGCGTCCTACCTTTATAGAACCATCAGGTTCTCTATGAATCTGTTCCAACATTTCACTCTTTCCGCCACCGCTGGCACCCTCATGCATAATAGTCAATATATTGTCATAAGGAGTAATTATTCTTACTGCAGAAGCATGAGCAGTAATCCACCCTTCTTTTTCTCCCATTGTTAAGAGTACTCCATATATTCCTTTTTTTGCACTTGGGCCAGGATACAAGTTATACGAAAAAAGTTCATAAAGATTCTCTAAGCGGTTGTGTACAACTACTTGCTTTCCATTAAAGTGGGTATGCCTAAATGGAGGAGCTGAATATACTATTGCTTTCGGAGTAAAACCTTCCGGTATTTCCTTTTTAGGTATAAATCCTTGAATATCTGCAAGAGCTGTAGCAAAGAAACCAGCATTTTCGGGTGCCAATAAAAGCGAAGGATAGCCGTATTCTTCACCACCGGCCATAAAAGGCATAACAATTAAATTCTGATCTTTTAACCATTCAAAAGTCTTCTGTCTTAACTCCTCAAAATCGTATTTATATCTTTCCATAAATCTTGGCTTATCTGTCTCCCCATTATCGGCAACGACGAGACAGTCTGGCTCTCTCCTTCTCATATAAGGCTCAGGATAATTAACTGCTAATCCGTTTTTACATCTTGCCACGGTGGCTTCTAATACTTTTCCTTTCCCTGGAACATCATAAAAAACTTCAAAAAAGTCATTATTCCCCCCAACAGAAATTTCAAGAAGATGTTGTCTACTTTCTGGAATTGTTATTTTAGGACACTTTTTTAATATTTCCTCTACTTCTTCTGGTAGGCTCATTTTACTTATAATTTCCATTGTTTCCTTATTAGTAATGAGAGAAAAGTCCATCTTATACCACCTCACAATAATAAGTATAAGAATATTATACAAAAAATTTTTCAAGTTTGCAATTTGAATAATAAAATTTGCAAAATAATTTTTAGTATGTATCTACATTCCGAACTTTTTGTCATAATATCGTTCTTTTGCGCACATATCTTCTGTAATCTTTTACATTGATGAAATTTTTGAATCGCATTCTTGCAATTTTGATTAGTAATAGGTGATAAAAACAAAAGCACTCCTAATGGAGCGCTTTTACTTATTCACTTCAGCTTGCTTTTCTAGACCTTTCAATTTCAATATATAATTCATTTCAAAAACTGCCGCTTCTATTAATTTATCTATCTCTTCATCTGTCAACTTATTGCCAATCACTTTCTTTAATAAATTAAAAACTTCTGTTTTCTTATCTGGTCCTTTGCCAGGCCCTATTTGTTGTTCTACTGCTTGCACAAAAGTTTTTGCAATTTCGTAATATCTTTTCATTTTTTCCATACCAATTTTGGTATTTAAATAATCAATCAAATATCCAAGCACGACCATTATACCAAGTTGAACACCAGCAGTCAAAATTGTCATAATCAAATCTCTCATTTTGTTCCCCCCAATATTTTTATTATAACAGAAGCAAATTCTCCCCATGTGACAAAACTTTTAGGATCATAATGCTCATTTATAATCCCTTTCCTGCGCAATTTTTTAATATCATCAGTTTGTTGATAATTTATACTTTCTAAAAATTTAATTATCCCATTTGAAATCGCCTGTGCAAAAATATCTGGTCTGTGTAAAAGCAAATCTAAATTTTGCGGATTTGACATAAAAGCTGTTTCAACCAATATTGCTGGCATTACGGTGTGTTTTAAAACATAAAAAGTTGCATACTTTACCCCCCTATTCGCCGTTTTTAACATTTCTACTATCTCATTTTGGACATATTGAGCTAAATTTTGGCCTACAATGCTTCCCGGATATGCATAAGTTTCCGTACCATTTGCAGTAGGGTCCTTAAAACTATTGCAATGAATTGAAATAAAGTAGTCTACTTTGTTCTTATTAGCAATATCACACCTTTGTTGCAAATCTACAGTTTCATCTTTATCTCTTGTCATAATCACGCTTATATTTTTGTCCAATAAAATCTCCCTTAATTTTAAAGCGATATCTAGATTTAAGTCTTTTTCCTTATAGTTTTCAACCACTGCTCCCGGATCTTTCCCTCCGTGACCTAGATCAATAGCTATGAGCACTTCACTCACCACCATTAAAATAAATTTTGTAAATTCTTCTATCATAATCATATAATATGCAAAGAAAATTAACAAGTTTATATAAAAAATAAAAAATGTAAATGCGCCTTTTGTAGGTAAATTCCTCAAAAGTGCTAAGAGCTTGCTTTGCTTCAAATCCTACTACTTTCCAGGTATCACGATCGCGTTCATCTATCAGGCGTATGTCTTATCAAAGAATTTGGTATTTTTATTATTGAAGATATTTTTAAACAAATAAAAGATTGGCGGAATAAGGGTATCGAGCTTAAGGTTAACATCAATGTTTCTCCCCTTCAGCTTAGGGACGATGAGTTTTTCTTTAAATTTGATGAGCTTATTAGTAGATACAATATACCATCAAATCTCATCGGCATAGAATTTACTGAAACTCAAATATTAGATATTAAAGAGCAAAGGGTAAATAAAATAGACGAATTTTTAAGAAGGGGAATAAAGATTTCGCTAGATGATTTTGGAGTTGGATATTCTTCCTTAATAAACATGATAGAGTTTCCTATAAGCACTATTAAGATGGACAAAAGCCTTATTGACAGGATTGACGAAAACAAAGTAAAAACATTAATTAAGGGAATTTTGTATATCTCAAAGGAAATGAACTATGAAGTCGTAGCGGAAGGGGTAGAAACAGAGGAACAGCTTAGTATGCTAAAGGAATGGGGTTGTGACAAAATACAAGGTTATTATATATCGAGACCTAAAACTTCAAAGGAGATAGAATTAATGTTCAATTATGCTTATTAGTGCAGTCCTTTATCTATTAAAGGACTTTAATTTATCTATTGAAAAAGGAGAGATTGTAGCACTTTTAGGTCCCAGTGGAAGCGGTAAATGTACAATTTTAAGACTAATTGCTACTATGCATTATTTCCACACATGACAGTTGAAAAAATATCTTATTTGGAATAGAAAAAATGGAAAAAACAGAACAGGAAAAAATACTTGATGAAAAAGATATCCCATGAATTAAGTGGTGGACAACAGCAAAGAGTTGATCAAAATCTACAGTAAAAAGAGAAAAGAAGCAACTTTTGTAGTGTGGCTTCCTGCATTAAAAGAATGAGTTTGGACAATTCCAAACTCATTTTAAATATTTATCCCTCCCTAAACCTTCTTAATCTCAGAGCATTTAAAACAACTGATACTGAGCTAAACGCCATCGCCCCTCCCGCTATAGCTGGAGTTAAAAATCCCATTGCAGCAAATGGTATACCGATTGTGTTGTATATAAAAGCCCAGAATAAATTTTGATATATATTTCTCATGGTAGCTTTGCTTAATTTTATGGCGGTCACAATACCCATAAGATTTCCACTTATCAACGTTATATCTGAGGTTTCTATCGCCACATCTGTACCTGTACCTATCGCTATGCCAACATCCGCAGTAGCTAAAGCAGGAGCATCATTAATACCATCTCCCACCATTGCAACTACCTTTCCCATTTTTTGAAGCTTGGCAACCTCTTCAGCTTTATCTTCTGGCAATACTTCTGCCAACACATTTTTTATACCAACTTGTTTTGCTATTGCCTCAGCAGTCCTTTTATTATCTCCCGTAATCATGTACACTTCAATACCCATAGCCTGTAACTCTTTAATAGCTTTTGCCGAGTCACTCTTTACTGTATCTGCAACTGCTATAATGCCATAAACACAATCTTTGGAAGCCAAAATCATTGATGTTTTACCTTGTATTTCTAAATTTACAAGTTTGTCTTCAATTGGCGTTATATCAATATTTTGTCTATCCATAAGCCTTCTATTGCCAATATAAAATTCTTTTTCATTTATCGTAATGCATATACCGTAGCCTGGTATAGCCTCAAATTTCTCAGGAACTTCCAATATTTTGAATTTTTCTTTTGCTTTATTGACAATTGCTTGTCCCAATGGATGCTCAGAATTTTTTTCCGCAATTCCCGCTATTTTTAGTATCTCCTCTTCGGTGAAATTTCCAAAAGCTTCTATGTCTGTAACTTCCGGTTCTCCTTTTGTTATCGTCCCAGTCTTATCAAGCACTATTGTCGTTATTTTTCCTGCCCTCTGCAGATGTTCTCCTCCCTTTATGAGTATACCATTTTCTGCTCCTTTTCCTGTCCCTACCATCACAGAAGTGGGAACTGCAAGTCCAAGCGCACACGGGCACGCAATTACAAGCACAGATACTGCATTTATTATGCCCGCATTAAAATCTCCATACCCAAAATACCAGATTAAAAATGTGGTAGCAGCTATACCCATAACTGTGGGTACAAAAATACCAGAGATTTTATCAGCAATTTGTTGAATTGGTGCTTTGGAACCTTGGGCGTCTTCCACCATTTTAATAATTTGCGATAGTACCGTATCTTTACCCACTTTTGTCGCTTCAAATTTAAACGTTCCTGTTTTATTTATTGTAGCACCAATTACTTCATCACCAACGCCTTTTTCTACAGGAATAGATTCTCCAGTTATCATAGATTCATCTATTGTGGAACTACCTTCAACTATTTTACCGTCAACTGGTATTTTTTCGCCCGGTCTTACAACAACGATGTCCCCGACTTTGACTTCTTCAATAGGTATATCTAATTCTTGTCCATCCCTTATCACTCTTGCGGTCTTTGCTTGTAGTCCCATAAGGTTTTTTATTGCTTCAGATGTTTTTCCCTTGGCTATAGCTTCAAGCAGCTTACCTAATGTTACAAGCGTTATAATAACTGCTGATGCCTCAAAATACAAGTAATTGTGTATCTCATGAGAGGGTTTAGTAAATACATTGTACAAACTATAAAAATATGCTGCAGATGTTCCCATAGCTACCAAAGTATCCATATTTGCCGTCATATTTTTTAAATTGTTCCACGCCCCTTTATAATATCTAAGACCCACAATAAACTGAACAGGTGAAGATAAAAACACCTGCAACCACGGATTCTCAAGTATCCCTCCTGGAACTTTAAACATTACCAAAAACATTGATAATACCAGTGGGACAGTTAAAATCGCTGAATATATTACCAATTTTCTTAATGTATTTATTTCCCTCTCCTTTATCTCTTTTTCAGTGTCAATACCTACTCCAGTCTTCTCTTTTGCATCATATCCTATATCTTTTATCGCTTTAATCATTTTTTCTGTATCAATTTCATTTGAATCATATTCAACAGTTGCCGTTTCCGTCGCAAAGTTGACTGATGCGTTGCTTACACCAGGAAGGTTTTTTAAGGTTTTTTCGATTTTAGCAGCGCAGGATGCGCAGGACATACCCATAAGTGCAAGCTCTACTTTATCTTTTATTACACCATATCCTATATCTTCTATTTTTTTCTCCATATCGCATATGTTAATTTTATCTGGATCATATATAACTGTTGCTTTTTCAATCGCAAGATTTACATTTGCATCTAAAACTCCATCTAAGCTTTTAAGCCCTTTTTCTATTTTTGTTGCGCAAGCTGCACAAGACATCCCTGTTATTTTTAAATTAGCTTTTTCGGCCATATTTTCATCTCCTCTTCATCTTTTAGTTTCTTATAGGAAATTCTTCCACATAAAAGGAGATTCCGAAATTTTATCTAACTTTTCTTTCTATTGTTCCCCCTCCTACAACAATATCTCCATCATAAAAAACTACTGACTGTCCTGGTGTAATAGCCCTTTGTGGATTATCAAATTTCACAAAAACTTTGCCGTCTTCAAGTGGTCGTATTACTGCATCCTGTTCTTTTGCATTGTACCGTATCTTTGCTTTTACTCTCATTTCTCTTTCAAGTTTGTCAATTGAAATAAAATTATTATTGTAGGAAATGAGTTCATCCCCAAATACTTCATCACCGTATCCTAATACTACTACATTATTTTCTGCATCAATATCGACAACATAGAGGGGTTTGCCAACAGAAATTCCTAAACCTTTTCGTTGTCCTATTGTATAATGTATAATCCCTTTATGATAGCCTAAAAATCTACCTCTCGTATCACGAAATTCTCCTGGTTTTATTTCTTCTTTGGCGTTTTCTCTAATAAATTTTCCATAATCATTATCAGTTACAAAACAAATTTCTTGACTGTCTGGCTTTGATGCAACAGGCAGGCCTAAATTTTTAGCTAACTCTCTGACCTCATCTTTTTTATATTTACCCAGTGGAAACAAAATATGCTCAAGCTGAGTTTGAGTAAGATTATATAGTACATAAGTCTGGTCTTTGGAAGTATCTACAGATTTCTTTAATAAATACCTTCCTCTTTCTTCATCGTACTCTTTAATCGCATAATGGCCTGTTGCCACATAATATGCATCTATCATCCAGGCTCTTTTTAAAAGTTCTTCAAATTTTATATATTTATTGCAAGCAATACATGGATTAGGAGTCCTACCTTTTAAATATTCATCTACAAAGTAATCTATTACTTTTTCTTTAAAAACATCCTTAAAATTCATTACATAATATTTAATGCCAATCTTATTCGCTACTCTTCTGGCGTCATTAACAGCACTTAATGAACAACAGCCGCCTTCAACTCTTACGGCTTCCTCATCTTTGTCCTGCCATATTTGCATCGTAACACCTATAACATCAAATCCCTGCTCTTTTAAAAGATACGCTGAAACAGAGCTATCAACACCTCCGCTCATTCCCACAACTACTCTGTTATTCTTTTTCATAAAAAAATTTTCTAACCTCCTTGTAGATTCTCTCATACAATCTGTGATATTGACCTTAATCTTTTAACAATTTGTGGAAGTGCTTCTAAAACCTTATCTATATCTTCTTCAGTGTTATCTTTACCTATTGTAAGTCTCAAAGACCCTCGAGCTAATTCTTTTGAGAGCCCAATTGCCAGAAGCACATGAGATGGCTCAAGTGAACCAGAAGTGCATGCTGAACCACTTGAAGCACATATTCCTGCCATATCTAAGTTTAAAATAAGGGATTCGCCATCTATAAATTCAAATGATACATTAACATTGCCTGGAAGCCTTTTTGTTGGATGCCCGTTTAACCTCGTATAAGGTATTTTTTCTAATATTCCATTTATAAGTTTATCTCTTAAAAATTTGAGTTTATTTATATGAGAATCCAAATTTTTCGTGATAAGCTCTATCGCTTCCCCCAGTCCTACTATTCCTGGAACATTTTCAGTGCCCGCTCTTCTATTCCTTTCCTGTGTTCCACCTTGTATAAGCGAATGAATCTTTACACCCTTTTTTATATATAATGCTCCTACACCTTTGGGTCCATATATCTTATGAGCAGACAAAGATAACAAATCAACATCTAATTTTTTTACATCTATCGGTACATTTCCAACTGCTTGCACAGCATCAGTATGAAAATATATGTTTTTTTCATGAGCTATTTTGACAAGCTCCTCAATTGGCTCTATCGTACCTATCTCATTATTAGCAAACATTATAGAAACAAGGATTGTTTTATCTGTAATCGCCTTTTTTAAATCTTCAGGTTTTACAAGTCCATATTCGTCAACTGGAAGATATGTTACTTTGAATCCTTCTTTTTCAAGATATCGGCAAGTATGAAGCACTGCATGATGTTCAATTTCTGTTGTAATAATATGATTTCCTTTTTCTTTCAACGCATATGCTACACCTTTTAATGCCCAATTATCTGACTCAGACCCTCCACTGGTAAAATATATTTCCTCAGAATCTGCACCTAGTGCTTTTGCTACTTTTTCCCTCGCTTCTTCAATAGCTTTTTTCGCCTCTTGACCATGTGAATGTAAAGAAGATGGATTACCAAAAACATCACTATAATATGGTAACATCGCCTCTAATACCCTTTTATCAACTGGAGTAGTCGCTGCATTGTCTAAATAAATTCTATCCACAAAAATCGCCTCTCTCTATTATTTTCTATTTCTTAGTATCTGTTCATATTCTGCTTTTTTTATTCAAAAACTTTGTGCATACTTAAATATCTTTCCCCAGTATCAGGCAACACAGTTACAACCCGTTTTCCTTTCCCGAGGCGATTTGCAACTTCAATT
>LDZP01000108.1_pt1 | contig 40019 bp, 37 predicted proteins | sample 615351 | NCBI WGS metagenome assembly LDZP01 (sample SAMN03408296, study PRJNA278302) | terrestrial metagenome | isolation source: oil reservoir sample I1 | place: USA: Alaska, North Slope, Ivishak formation | collected 2013
GAACGTGACCGATGATTCCGGCAACGTGACCGGCGATTCCGGAAAACTGCCCAAAATCGGTCACGATAAAACGGAATGCGCGGTCACCATCATCCAGAATAGACGGTCACGTTCAAACGGAATGGGCGGTCACGATAGGGCGGAATACGCAAAAGGGGCTAATAAAGACAATGCCCTTTCACACAAACACAAAGAATTAATGGCGTTGGCGATTGGCATTAGCATTCGCTGCGATGGATGCATTGCGTTTCATGCCAAAGCCGTTGCAGAGCTTGGAGCAACCCGCGAAGAAGTAATGGAAATGCTGGGCGTTTGTATGTACATGGGCGGCGGGCCGGCCTTTACGTATGCCGCCCAGGCGCTTGAAGCATTTGATAGTTTTGCCAACAAAAGCTAAGCAGTTCGTTGATTTGAAGGCTTATTTCTCCGGAGGATTGTCAATCCTCCGGAAGATGCCTATCAACTGGTCAACAAGGCAGCAAGAGCCCGAGCGACACTCACACAGTGCTCACTCATATTCGGCTCTTGCTTAAGCAGTAATCTAGACAAACGCCGATCTAAACAAAAACCTTAATCCCAAGCGGCGCCCTCTAACGCATCCAGTGGAATTTTTAAGTAACGTTTACCGTTAGCTTCTGGCTCAGGCAGCTGCCCTCCGCGCGCGTTAACCTGCAAAGAATGCAAAATTAGTTTAGGCATTGGTAGTTCACTATCACGTTTATGGCGCAAAGCGATGTACTCCGCCTCACTTACGCGGGCTAAGTGCGGGTTACGCTCGCGCTGCTCGGCCACCGTACTTTCCCACTGCGGCTCTCGACCATTGGGCATATAGTCGTGCCCGGTAAACACGCGGGTGGCGTCTGGTAGCGCCAGAATTTGCTGAATAGAGTTCCACAGCACCTTGGCATCTCCCCCTGGGAAGTCTGCCCGTGCGGTGCCAAAATCAGGCTGAAAGAGCGTGTCGTGAACAAACGCCGCATCACCAATCACATAGGTAATAGACGCCAGCGTATGGCCTGGGGAGTGCATCACGCGGGCTTTTAGCTCGCCAATGGTGAAGGTGTCGCCTTCTGCAAATAGTTTATCCCACTGGCGTCCATCAGTCGGCATATCAGGCCAGTGGTAAATCTCTTTCCACAGCGCCTGCACTTTCGTTACGTGCTCTCCAATCGCGGTGGGCGCGCCGGTTTTTTCTTTCAAATACTGCGCTGCTGAGAAGTGGTCGGCATGGGGATGGGTGTCGAGAATCCACTCGACCGACAAGCCTTCTTTATGGATGTAAGCCAAATGTGTGAGTGGATGCTGTCGATCGACAAGCCTAGCAGCTCTGTATTCACCGCTTTGAACTGATCAGCATAGTTCGCAAAGGCCGAAAATTCTGTGGTGCATACCGGGGTAAAGTCGGAGGGGTGGGCAAAAAGCACCAACCATTTGCCACGATAATCGCTCAGCGACTTTTCGCCGTGGGTGGTTTTGGCAGTAAAGTCAGGGGCTGGGCGGTTAATCTGAGGCATCATCGGCTGAATAGTGTCGTCTGGCATGGTGAACTCCTGTCGTTAACTTAACTACAGGAATAACGATAGTCTTTTTTGTTATATAACGCGAATAGCCATGCCCTATAGCAGCAATAGTGATGATCAGCTGTCATGCGCGTATTCCAGTAATCCTTTTTGCTCACCAAATGCAGCGGGTTTACGCTGAACAGCTCAAGACACTTGCTTTCGATGCTCGCTCGCGTTCTGCATAGAGCGATAGTTCGTCTGTCACCTGGGCACCCAATGCTTTTTCAAAGGCATCGCGATTGGCATTCCCGGCATAGGCTTCGCTCTCTGCACCGCCCAGGTTCGACTGAAAAATACCCGCCGCGCTGACCGGTAGAAAATCTTCATAGGTAATCGGCTGGGCTTCCACTAGGCCCTGTGTGATTAACGCCTCAATATCGGCACTGGCTGCGCCTTTAGCGGCCTGCCCTTTCTCGGTCAGATGATAGTGAAAATACGCTAACGCCTCACGGCGCATGGCCTCGTCGTTATCGGGGAACTTGGCAAAGACGTTTTTCATCACCGTTTGGTGTGCGTCGTTATCTAACCCTGCGGTTTGCTGGCGGCCTTCATTAAGCAACTGGTCATAAAGCGCCCGACCTTTCGGCGTTAGCGCCACACCACGCTGTTCAATTTCACCAAAGCGAGCGGTGTGGGTTCCTTGGGCATCACCGGCAAAGCGAATTGATTCTTCTAATGCTTTAAAGCTGGTTTGGCGCAGCAAAATGGGGCACTCGCGGCGCGGCGGCCCTTCAATGACAGCTTTGGGGTTCATGCCCATTTCAGGCATGCGGCGCTGCACTTCGTCAATATCCAAGGTGCGCGGCGTCAGGTGATTAATATGCGGCCCACGGAAGCACACCACATCGGCAATCAAACGGTGCTCATCATGAAGCGCTTGATAGGTATCCAGATCGACTGTCGCATCCTGGTGCCAACGGAAGGTTTCCAGGGCTTCTTTTACGAACTGATCGGCCTCTTCGCTGGTTAGTCCCCCCTGGGTTTCATGGCGTTCAATAAGCGTGCGCGCCCCTGGGGTAAAGATATCGCGCTTGGCCAGAATCTCTTCTGCACGCTGGCGCAGCGCCTCACTTTCAATCAGCTCTAAACGCAGCAGCGAGGTAAAAACGCGGAAAGGGTTCATCGCCAACGCATCATCATCGATGGGCCGGAAAGCGGTTGAGTGAACCGGCACGCCCGCTTTAGAAAGGTCGTAATAACCGACCGGATACATGCCCATGACGGCGAACAAGCGCCGCAGCATAGAAAGTTCAGCGGCGGTTCCCACGCGAATCGCCCCGTGGCGCTCTACGCTCAAACGCGCCAATTCACCCTGTGCTTCCAAGCGGCGATGCAGCTCTGGCTGCTGGCTAAGCGTTTCTTGGTTAACACGCTCGACAAGTTCAAGCAGCGTGCCGTACTGCGGCACTTCGGCTTGGTACATAGCCGACATCGCCTTAGAGAAACGGTCGCGAACATCATTGGTTGAAAGAAGGTTCGGTTGAGTCATTTCGTTGCTCTCTCTGCCTATTGTTGGGATAAGGGTAAGATACCGACGTCAATTGCTAACGAGTCTCGACGTGCGATTGATCTGCGACTCAGGCCAAATCACAAACAAACGTGATACGATAATCTTTCATAGTATTTACATTTTCTGTCATCTTTACTCGCAGAATCACCGTTAAGGGAATCAATTTTAACCATGTCGTCAGCTACAGACTGCGTCGCTACGCTTATTGATGACTTCCAGAAGCGGCGGCCAATTCGCGCCGGTTCGCTGATTATTACCGTCTATGGTGACTCTATCGTCCCACGAGGCGGTACCGTGTGGCTTGGCAGCCTATCGAAATTGGTGGAGCCAATCGGTATCAATGAGCGGCTGGTGCGTACATCCGTTTACCGGCTGACTCATGAAACTTGGCTAAGGGGTGAGAAGGTGGGTCGTCGCAGCTACTATCGGTTGAGTGGCCCTGGGCGGCGGCGCTTCGAACAAGCCTTCAAGCGCGTCTATTACGGCTCCCAACTGCCTTGGTCAGGCCAATGGACATTGGCATTACTAACACAGCTACCTCCAGACCGACGCCAACAGATTCGTGATGAACTCGAATGGCTAGGCTTTGGTAGCTTTGCCCAGGGTGTGTTGGCGCATCCCACACTGTCATGCGCGGAAACCATGGCGGCCTTGCAAGAACTTGATGTGGCAGACGACACGATCGTGATGCAAACTCAAGCCATGGAACCCACCACCAGCAAACCACTACGCCTTCAGGTTAGAGACAGCTGGAACCTCGATGAACTAGCCGAGCTTTACCAGCGGTTCCTCGTTAAATTTCGTCCGCTCTGGAATGCACTCAACGCAGAAAACAATCTGGGGCAAGAAGAAAGCTTCATTGCTCGCACTCTGTTGATTCATGAGTATCGCAAAGTTCAGTTACGCGACCCGTTGCTACCTGACGAGCTACTCCCCACGGCATGGGAAGGTCGCTACGCTCATCAGCTCTGCCGCAACCTCTACCGTTTACTCTACGAACGGGCAGAGCATTGGCTAGACCGCCACTTGGAAACGGCCGAGGGCCCATTACCAGCCCCTGGCCCAAGTTTCTACCAGCGTTTTGGGGGGCTGAAATGAGCATTAGCGGCGGTGTTATTTATACAAAGGCCCGTATTTATACAAGGGCATAGGAAGCACAAGGCGTCCTAGCGGACGCCACGCTTTTAAATAAAGTTTATAGCTTACAATTATGACGACGACTCTAAGGTCTGCTGCTTGGGCTGGGTGTCACCGGCTAGCAAAGCTGGGCGGTCTGCATCGATTTCATCCAACGGCTCGCAAGGCTCCAGGCTATCACGGCAGCGGGTCACTAAGCGCTGATACTCTTGAGTGCCCTGCTGCTTCCATGCAAACTCTTCGTCGCTCAGCGCGCGTTTAACCTTTGCAGGCGCTCCCATTACCAGCGACTGAGGCTCACACTCGAAACCCGCCTTGACGAAGGCTGCCGCCGCAACAATAGACCGCTCAGCAATGTGGGCACCGTCCATCACCACGGCGTTCATACCCACCATGGCATCACGCCCAATCACGCAGCCATGCAATACCGCACCATGGCCGATATGACCATCCTTCTCAACTTTAGTAACGCAGCCCGGAAAGCCGTGCATCACACAGGTATCCTGAAGGTTCGAGCCCTCTTCCAGCACCAAGCGGCCAAAATCACCGCGCATCACCGCGCCGGGGCCGACATAACAACCAGGGCCCACAATCACATCACCAATCAACACCGCTGTGGGGTGGACATAAGCCGTCGGATGCACCACCGGCGTTACCCCTTCAAGTCGATAGTAAGGCATTACATTCTCCGTTAGTTTGATGGACTGTGGCGGCGGCTTTGCACCACCACGAAGCGGCTGGCAACAAAAGCTTGGTTGCATAAAGAAGCATTGGCCGCCGGGTTACCCCCGGTCGCGTGAAAGTCACTGAAAGCCGCTGACTGGTTGACGAATATTCCCCCATCCAGGTTCAGCGAAAGCGGAGTCGCTACCTCGATAGCCAGCTGCTCGAACTGATCAGCCACCGACTCATCAGTCGTGTAGGCACCGAGGGTTATCGCACCCTTTTCCCGGATCACATCACGCGCCAGTTCAATGCTATGCGCGGTGTTCTCAGTCGCAATAACAAAGCTGATCGGGCCGAAGCGCTCCTCACTGTAGGCCGCCTTCAGCGCTGCATCCACCTTGAGGATAAGCGGCGTATGAATGCGGGCGTCAGGGTATTGGGCGTGTTTTCGTGACTCGCTATCCAGTACTATTTCGCCCAAGTTGCGGCATTCGCCAATCCGTGCTTGCGTCTCCAATGACTGAAGGGCACCCAACACCGTGCAGGCTCGATCGTTGTCACTCAGAAAGGCTTGAACGGCTTTCGCAAGTGCTGCTGCCACATCGTCAAAACTTAAATGGCCATCCGATGTTTCAATACCGCTTTTGGGCACATAAATGGCCTGAGGGGTCGTACACATCTGCCCGGAATACAGGCTCAGCGAGAAGGCAAGGTTCGCCATAACCGCTTTAAGGTTATCAACGCTGTCGATAATGACCGTGTTAATGCCGGCTTTCTCGGCAAACACCTGAGCCTGGGTGGCGTTCTTAATCAGCCAGTCACCGAAGGCGTTGGAGCCGGTGAAATCGATCAGTTTGACCGCAGGGTCAAGCGCCAGCGTTTTAGTCAGCGGCGCATCGGCTGTGTCGGGCACCAAACTCACCAGGCAAGGATCAAAGCCTGCTTCCTCAAGCACCTGCTGAGCAACGCGGGTGGTCATCGCCACGGGCAAAATAGCGCCAGGGTGCGGCTTAAGAATGACCGGGTTGCCGGTTGCCAAGCTGGCAAACAATCCAGGGTAAGTGTTCCAGGTGGGGAACGTGGAGCAGGCCACCACCAATGAGATGCCGCGCGGCACAATATGGAAACGCTTATCGATCACCAAGGGGTCATGCTTGCCCTGGGGCTTAACCCACTGGGCAGTAGCGGGAATCTGAGCCATTGATTGCCAGGCATACGCCACTGCTTCAAGACCGCGATCCTGAGCATGCGGCCCACCCGCCTGAAACGCCATCAACGGCCCCTGGCCGCTGGTATGCATCACCGCCTGAGAAATCTCTGGGCTCATGGCATTAAGGCGCGACAGGATTTCCAGACACACACCCACACGCGCTTGCGCCCCGGCATCTCGCCAGTCGCGCATTGCAGTGTGCATGGCTGATATCAGCGCTTCAGGATTTGGCTGGTCATACGTAATGCCGAGAGCAAAGCCAAAAGGAGATACTTCGCTACCCACTTGCTGAGTGCTGCCAACACTATTAAGCCTAAATGGCTGATTACACAGTGATTCGAACCTCGAAGGTGCCGATTTAACGGCCTCCTCTGGGTATTTCCGCATGCTTTCTGGATAGGGCGTCCAAAAATTACGGCTAGAGATAGCGTCGACAGCCTGGTCAAGCATCTCACGATGAAGGTCAAACATCTGCTGCGCTGATTGCGTCATGGGGGCGCTCCTACACTTATTTTTTTGATACGCTATATTCATTAAGACTATATTTCACGTAACAAAACATCAAATACTTTCCCCGTCACTGTTTACTTTATGACTGGCTAAAAAATTCCAAAACCCTTTGCCCAGTGGCTAAAAAACACTTTCAAAGCCAAATACCTACCTTTTAATACCATGGTCTAATAACCGTCTTTTATGCATCAAATATCTCCACAACTCTTTGTTAAAAAACAATAAATAATCAAAATCAGCAGTAAGTGACACATTAAATACAACCAATCAATATTGATGCGTATCAAAATAAATCTATACTCGGCGGATATTCATCCAGTGCACTACAGGCAGAACTGAGGAAAAAATGCTCACTACTCTAAAAATAACCCCACCCCTGGAAGGCGTTTTGTGTATCACGCTGAATCGCCCAGAAGCACTGAATGCCCTTAATACACAGCTGCTTGGCGAGCTCGCTGATACCTTGCGCGACGCTGATAGTGACAACAACATTCGTGCCGTGGTGATTACTGGCAGCACGAAAGCGTTCGCCGCCGGTGCGGATATTAAGGAAATGGCTGAACGCGACCTGGTCGGTATGCTGGAAGATCCTCGCCAGCACCACTGGGCGACCATTACGCGTTTTCGCAAACCGATTATTGCCGCCGTCAACGGCTATGCGCTGGGCGGCGGCTGCGAGCTAGCCATGCATGCGGACATCGTTATTGCCGGTGAAAATGCCCTGTTCGGCCAGCCAGAAATTAACCTGGGCATCATGCCCGGTGCCGGCGGTACCCAACGGCTACTGCGAGCGGTGGGTAAATCATTGGCCAACCAGATGGTACTGACCGGCGAGCCGATTACCTCTCGCCGTGCACTCGATGCTGGCTTGATTAGCGAGATTACCCAGCCCGAATTGACCCTTGAGCGCGCCATGGCGATTGCAACGCTCATCGCCTCCAAAGCACCGCTGGCAGTGCGTTTGGCGCGGGAATCGCTACACAAGGCGATGGATACCGATCTGGCCACAGGCTTACGCTTTGAACGCCATGCGTTCACTCTACTGGCGGGTACCGCCGACCGTGAAGAGGGCATTAACGCCTTCCAAGAAAAACGACCTGCCACTTTTCAAGGGCACTGACACAAGGATATACCCCATGAGCCAAGCGCCCCTGCTGTACACCGTGGAAGACGGCGTCGCCCGTATCACGCTGAACCGCCCCGACAGCCTAAATAGCTTCAATACCGAGATGCACGCCGAGATGCGCAAGACGCTAAAGGCCGTGCGCCAGGACCCAAGCGTCCGTGCTCTTCTGCTGACCGGCAACGGCCGTGGGTTCTGCGCCGGTCAGGATCTTTCCGATCGTAGCGTGGCGCCCGGCGAGCAAGCCCCCGACCTCGGCGAGTCACTGGAGAAGCGCTACAACCCCATGCTGCGCGCCCTTAAAGACATGCCGTTCCCCACCATTTGCGCGGTGAACGGCGTGGCCGCAGGCGCTGGTGCCAATATTGCACTGGCCTGCGACATCGTGCTGGCGGCTCGCTCGGCAAGCTTCATTCAGGCCTTCTGCAAGATTGGCTTAATTCCGGATTCAGGCGGCACCTGGACCCTGCCTAACTTAGTGGGCATGGCGCGCGCCAAGGGTCTGGCGATGTTGGGTGATAAGCTCCCCGCCGAAAAAGCCGAGCAATGGGGCATGATCTGGCGCTGCGTTGATGATGAGGCGCTTCAAGAAGAAGCCATGAACATGGCTCGCCACCTGGCCACTCAGCCCACGCGCGGTTTAGCACTGATCAAACGTGCCCTGCATGCCAGCAGCGATAACAGCTTCAATGAGCAGCTCGACCTGGAACGCGACCTGCAGCGCCTTGCCGGGCGCAGCGAAGATTACCGCGAAGGCGTCAGCGCTTTTATCGAGAAACGCCGGCCCACCTTCAAGGGAGAGTGATATGTCAGCCCTTCCCACGTCCGCCGTTATTGGCGTGATCGGCGCAGGTGCCATGGGTGCCGGTATCGCTCAGGTGGCCGCCCAGGCTGGCCACTCAGTCATCCTGCATGACAATCAAGCGGGTGCTGCCAAAGCAGGCATTGATAACATTCGCCGCCAGCTGGAAAAGCGTGCTGCCAAGGGCAAGATGACCCAAGGCGATGTGGATAACATTATCGCTCGCCTGCAGCCCGCCGACGCTATCGATGCCCTGGCTGACAGCCGCTTGGTTATCGAAGCCATCGTCGAGAATCTTGAGATCAAACGTCAGGTGTTCGCCCAGCTCGAAGCGCTATGCTCGCCGGACACCTTACTCGCCAGCAACACCTCATCGCTATCGATCACCTCTATTGCTGCGAACCTTGAACGCCCAGAGCGCATGGCGGGAATGCACTTTTTCAACCCCGCGCCCGTCATGAAGCTGGTCGAAGTGGTGTCCGGCCTGGCGACCAGCACCGAGGTCGCCGAGACCCTTTACGCCACCGCCACTGCCTGGGGCAAGGTCGCCGTGCATGCCAGCTCTACCCCGGGTTTCATTGTCAATCGGGTAGCCCGCCCCTTCTATGCCGAAGGGCTACGCCTGCTGCAGGAAGGCGCTAGCGATGCCGCCACCTTGGATGCGTTACTACGCCAGGCCGGCGGATTCCGTATGGGGCCTTTCGAGCTAATGGATCTGATCGGCCATGATGTTAACTATGCGGTGACCCGCTCGGTGTTTGATGCCTACTACGGCGATACCCGTTTCGAGCCCTCCTTAGTACAGCAAGCGCTGGTTGAAGCCGGACGCCTGGGGCGCAAGTCCGGCCAGGGATTCTTTGACTACTCTCTTGAAGGGCATCGTGAAGGGCAGCGTGAAGGCACCGCCAAGCCTCAGCCCAAGTTTGCGGCACCGGCCCAGGCCGAATTACCCCCGCTGGTGGTACAGGGCGATTCCGGGGTAATCGCTCCGCTATTGGAACGCGCTCAGGAAGCCGGGCTTGAGGTGGTTCGTCGCGAATCGCTGCAGCAAGACGGCACCGCTCGCCTGTACCTGGGCGATCTGGTGCTGGCCCTCAGCGACGGGCGATGCGCCGCCGAACGTGCGGTCAATGAAGGGCTCGAAGCCTTGGTATTGTTCGACCTGTGCCTCGACTATCGCAGCGCCAGCGCTATTGCACTTTCTGCCAGCCATACGGCGTCTCCCGAGGTCTGTAAGCTTGCCACCGCCTTCTTCCAACGCCTGGGAGTGGACGTCGTCTGGCTGACCGACACACCGGGGCTGGTGGTATTGCGCACCGTGGCCATGCTAGCCAATGAAGCCGCCGACGCTGTATTACAGGGTGTATGCAGTGCCGAGGATGGTGACCTGGCCATGCAGGCCGGGGTCAACTACCCCCGCGGCCCCTTGGCCTGGGCGGATGCCCTAGGTGTTCCCTTCATCCACCGCACCCTTACGCACCTACAGCAGAGCTACGGCGAAGAGCGCTATCGCAGCTCTTTCCTGCTGCGTCGCAAAGCCCTGACCGAGGAAAGTTTCCATGAGTGAGTCTCAACTGACCCCGCAACAACTGGCCGAAGCCTGTGCCGAGGCGATGTTTTCCCGCGACCATGCTAGCCAAGGCTTGGGTATGCGCATCACTCGCATAGCACCCGGCTATGCCGAACTCACCATGACCGTGCGCCAAGACATGGTGCAGGGCCATGGCAACTGCCATGGCGGATTTCTGTTTACCTTGGCCGACTCCGCCTTTGCGTTTGCCTGCAATAGCTATGATGAAGCCACCGTAGGCGCGGGCTGCAGTATTGACTATCTCGGCCCCGGCCAGCTCGGTGATGTGCTCACTGCCACCGCCGAAGAACGCAGCCGCCGCGGCCGTACCGGCATTTATGACATCACACTGCGCAATCAGCACGGTGACACCATTGCCCTATTTCGCGGGCATTCCTATAAAGTTCGCGGCACCGTAAGACGCCTGGAAAATACTGCTACTGGAGACAACCAATGAAAGACGCGCTGATAATTGATGCTATTCGTACCCCAATTGGTCGCTACGGCGGCGCGCTTTCAAGTATGCGTGCCGATGATCTCGGAGCCGTCCCCATGCGCACCCTGATGGAACGCAACCCGAGTGTCGACTGGTCACTGATTGACGATATTTTTTATGGCTGCGCCAACCAAGCTGGGGAAGATAACCGCAACGTGGCACGCATGTCTGCGCTGCTTGCTGGGCTTCCAGTCGAGGTGCCTGGCACCACTATCAACCGTCTTTGTGGCTCTGGTATGGATGCGATAGGCAATGCCGCCCGCACCATTAAGACCGGCGAAGCGGGGCTAATGATCGCCGGTGGTGTGGAATCGATGTCCCGCGCGCCCTTTGTGATGGGCAAGGCCGAACAGGCCTTCTCACGCCAGGCCAATATTTTCGACACTACCATCGGCTGGCGCTTCATCAATCGTGCCATGAAAACCCAGTTCGGGGTGGATTCGATGCCCGAAACCGCCGAGAACGTGGCCGAGCAGTTCGGTATTTCTCGGGAAGATCAGGATGCCTTTGCGCTACGCAGCCAGCAGCGCACCGCGGCTGCCATGCAGGCTGGCCGTCTGGCTGAGGAAATCGTTGCGGTCGAAATACCCCGCCGCAAACAGGACCCTCTAGTGGTGGATACCGACGAACACCCGCGTGCCTCCACCACCGCAGAGCAACTTGCTAAGCTGCCTACTCCCTTCCGCGAAGGCGGCAGCGTCACGGCAGGCAATGCCTCCGGTGTTAACGATGGTGCCTGTGCGCTATTAATGACGTCTCCCGAACAAGCGGAGCGCTTCGGCTTAAAAGGCCGCGCCCGTGTGGTGGGTATGGCTACTGCCGGGGTGGAGCCCCGCATCATGGGGTTCGGCCCTTCACCAGCCACCCGCAAAGTACTCGCACAGACTGGGCTAACCCTCAGCCAGATGGACGTTATTGAACTCAATGAAGCCTTCGCTGCTCAGGCCTTGGCCGTCATGCGCGACCTAGGCCTTGACGACGATGCCGAACACGTCAACCCAAATGGCGGCGCCATTGCCCTGGGGCACCCACTGGGCATGAGTGGCGCACGGCTGGTCACTACCGCCCTGCATGAACTCGAACGTCGGCAAGGACGCTTTGCGCTATGCACCATGTGCATCGGTGTTGGCCAAGGCATTGCTCTGATCATTGAGCGTTTATAAATCTATTACTCAAATAATAGCTCGTATTGACATTCGTCCAATAACAACTTGCTTCACCGGAGATCCCTGATGAATCACCCTGCAACGCATATCGACACCGCAACGCTCGACCCCCTAGAAACTGCCAGCGTTGATGAGCTGCGCGCTACTCAGCTCAAGCGCATGCAGTGGAGTCTGAAGCACGCCTACGACAATGTTCCGTTCTATCGCCAGTCGTTTGACAAAGCTGGGGTGCATCCTGATGACATACAGACGCTAGCGGATCTTGCCAAACTGCCTTTCACCACCAAGGCCGATTTACGCGACAACTACCCGTTTGGCATGTTGGCCACGCCGATGAGCGAGATTGTTCGTATACATGCCTCTAGCGGCACCACCGGTCAACCCACTGTGGTGGGCTATACCCAGAAGGATATTGATATCTGGTCTGATGTGGTGGCGCGCTCAATTCGTGCCGCTGGTGGCAGCCGTAACGACAAAGTGCATGTGGCGTATGGCTACGGCCTGTTTACCGGTGGGATGGGAGCCCATTATGGCGCTGAACGCCTTGGCTGCGCGGTGATTCCCATGTCTGGTGGTCAGACTGAAAAGCAAGTTCAGCTGATCCGTGATTTCCAGCCGGACATCATCATGGTCACCCCCTCCTATATGCTTAACATTGCTGATGAAATGGAGCGTCAAGGTATTGACCCACATACGCTTCCTCTGCGTACAGGCATCTTCGGCGCTGAGCCCTGGACTGACAGCATGCGCACCGCCCTCGAAAACCGTTTGGGTATCAATGCGCTAGATATCTATGGTCTATCAGAAGTCATGGGGCCAGGCGTGGGCATGGAGTGCTTGGAAACCAAGGACGGCCCGACCATTTGGGAAGACCATTTTTACCCTGAGATTATCGACCCCGTCAGCGGCAACGTTTTGCCAGATGGTGAATATGGTGAGTTAGTATTTACAACACTCACTAAAGAAGGCCTGCCGGTCATTCGCTACCGCACCCGTGACTTAACCCGCCTGCTGCCCGGCACCGCACGCCCGATGCGGCGCATTGATAAAATCACCGGCCGTAGCGATGACATGCTGATCATCCGTGGGGTCAATGTGTTCCCTACCCAGGTCGAAGAACAGCTACTCAAGATTGCCTCTCTTTCTCCCCATTACGAGATCGAAGTCAGCCGCCAAGGCAATATGGATATGGTGCTTGTTCGTGTGGAGGCAAGTCACCCTGATATTGCCCGAGACCCTACCGCCTGTGAGCAAGCCGCTAAACAGCTACAGCACGCTATCAAGACTTACATTGGTATCAGTACTCAAGTTGAGGTCTGCCAAGTAGAGAGCGTCATGCGTTCACTAGGCAAGGCTAGACGCGTTAAAGATCTACGCTGATTCAGCCTTCGAGCATCTAACCGCTCTTAAAAGCCCCTAAAGGAATCCTCCTTAAGGGGCTTTTTTATTCACAAGCAGTCAATTTCAGCCAAAAATAAAAACCATTAAGAATCACTTACTTTTAGCCATTTACCCCTTAAAGGCCATGATTATTGGCCTTACCTGTTATCACAAAGTCTTAAAGTGACACGCAAAATACTTGTTGATAAAATATTTTGTGTCACTATACTTTAAGTAAGAAAATCACACTCCTTCTTGTACCGACGCCGCGGAGGTCTCTATGTACGCGCAGCTCGTTGAAACCGGTTCCAGCAAACTCAAGACACTTGACGAAATGGGCCCTGAGGAACGCCAGTTCCAAGAGCGCATCAATGATGAAATTAAGATTGAGCCGAAAAATTGGATGCCAGACGCCTATCGCAAGACATTGATACGCCAAATATCCCAACACGCTCACTCTGAGATCGTTGGCATGCTTCCCGAAGGCAACTGGCTAACACGGGCACCAACACTAAAACGCAAGCTACAGCTGATGGCCAAAATTCAGGATGAGGCAGGCCACGGCCTGTACCTTTATAGCGCGATGGAAACCCTGGGTGCCGACCGCGACGAAGAGATCGACAAGCTTCACGACGGCCGTGCCAAATACTCCAGTATCTTCAACTACCCAACGCTCAACTGGGCAGACATGGGCACTGTCGGTTGGCTTGTTGATGGCGCAGCCATCGTTAATCAGGTGCCGCTACAGCGCACCTCATATGGACCCTACTCACGAGCCATGATTCGCGTGTGTAAAGAAGAGAGCTTCCATCAACGTCAGGGATATCAGATTCTGCTGACCATGATGCAAGAAGGTACTGACGACCAGAAGGCCATGGTGCAGGACTCTATTAATCGCTTCTGGTGGCCAGCGTTAATGATGTTCGGACCCTCCGACGAAAATTCTCCTAACAGTGCCCAGTCAATGGCCTGGAAGATCAAGCGCCACAGTAACGATGAGCTGCGCCAGCGTTTCCTCGACCAAACCGTACCGCAGCTAGAGCTTTTGGGCTGCACTGCGCCTGACCCGGATCTCAAATATAACGAAGAGACCGGTCACTATGAGTTTGGTGAAATTGATTGGCAGGAATTCTTCGACGTAGTCAAAGGCAACGGCCCCTGCAACCGCGAGCGCATCGAAGCACGTCGTAGCGCCATCGATAACGGTGCCTGGGTACGTGAAGCCGCCGTAGCTTACGCTGCAAAACGTCAACGCAAAGCGGCTTAAGCTGGCAGTGATGCTTAAGCACCGATAAAAGCAAGACCCTGATTTCTCAACATACGATTTATTCAAATAATACGGAGTCTCGTAAGGCGAGGCTCCTTTGACCAACGAGGCTTCTCCCATGGCTGACTGGCCCCTCTTCGAAGTTTTTATACGTAGCAAGCATGGCCTTAATCACAAGCACGTTGGCAGCGTACACGCCGCCGACCGTAGCATGGCAATCGAAAACGCCCGCGAGCTTTATACTCGCCGCAATGAAGGGGTGAGCATTTGGATTATTCCGGCCAGCGAAATCACCGCTTCTTCCCCTGATGAGAAAGAGCCACTGTTCGACCCGTCTAACGACAAAGTGTATCGCCACGCATCCTTCTACAAACTGCCGAAAGAAGTCGGCCACATGTGAGGGAGGCTGTCATGCATAACGTAGCTCAAAAGACACAAACACCGTTGATTACCTATCTGTTGCGCCTTGGCGACAGTGCTTTAGTGCTTGGCCAACGTAGTGCGCAACTGTGTGGCAAGGCCCCGGCGCTGGAAGAAGAAATGGCGCTAATGAATGTGGGTCTCGATCTGTTCGGGCAGGCACGCAACTGGCTCGCTTATGCCGCAGAACTTGAAGGTGAGGGCCATGATGCCGACTATCTGGCCTTTCGCCGAGACGCCCAGGACTTTCGCAACTTATTGATCGTTGAGCAGCCCAACGGCGACTTTGCCGACATCATGGGACGCCAGTTCCTGTTTGATGCATGGCACGTTCACTTGCTCGAAGGTCTGGCCGATTCCAGCGACCCGCGCATTGCTGAAGTGGCCGCCAAATCGCTTAAGGAAGCGACGTACCACCTACGCCGCTCTTCTGAGTGGGTTATTCGTCTGGGCGATGGCACCGAAGAAAGCCACACTCGCATGCAGCGCGCCTTAGACAATATCTGGCAATTTACCGGCGAGCTGGTGCAGTTCGACGAGATTGATCAGGCCATGCAAGAGGCCGGCATTGCACCCGATCCTGAAACCCTGGCCACACGCTGGAAAGCAACCGTGGAAGAAGTGCTTGAAGAAGCCACTTTAGAGCGCCCTTCCTATGACGCTTGGATGTATACCGGCGGCAAAGTCGGTCATCACACCGAGCACCTGGGCTTTCTGTTAGCGGAAATGCAATATCTTCCGAGGACGTATCCTGATGCTACCGTCTGGTAACCAACCGTCTGCGCCTATCGGTGCCGGGTCTATCGATGACTGGCCTTCCAAAGACTTGATCGGCAGCGATCGAAGCGGGCTGCCACCCGCCGGTGAAACAGGCGATGTTGACGCCGTGCTGGCCATTTTACAGCAAGTGCCGGACCCGGAAGTTCCGGTGGTCAGCGTGGTTGAACTGGGCATTGTGCGCGATATCGATTGGCAGGATGGGCAACTGGTGGTCAGCGTGACCCCAACCTACTCCGGCTGCCCGGCCACTGAAGCGATTGAGCAGCATATTGTTGAAGCGCTGGTGGCCTCGGGCTACTCAAATCCGCTCATCCAACGCCGCCTGTCACCCGCCTGGACCACCGATTGGTTGACCGAGGCCGGCCGCGAAAAGCTGCGCGCTTACGGCATCGCCCCGCCGGTGGGAAGTGCTAGTAAGCGCAGCTTGACTGGCCAGTCTGACCCGGTAGTGCCCTGCCCCTTGTGTGGCAGTGAAGCGACCGAACGTGTCAGCGAATTCGGCTCTACGGCTTGCAAGGCGCTCTACCGCTGTCGCGATTGCCTGGAGCCTTTCGATTATTTCAAGTGTCTGTAAAACGACGAGACCATTTCCCATGAGCCGATTTCACGCCTTGACCGTCAAAGATGTACGTAAGGAAACCCATGATGCCGTTTCCATTGCCTTCGACATTCCCGACGACCTGCTGGACGCCTTTCGCTTCACCCAAGGGCAATACCTGACACTGCGCCACGACATCGACGGCGAAGATGTCCGTCGCTCTTACTCGATCTGCACTGGCGTTCACGAACATGAGCTGAGAGTCGCCGTCAAGCTGGTGCCGGGTGGTAGCTTTTCCACCTTTGCCAACCAGCAACTACAGCCCGGTGACCGCCTGGAAGTAATGCCGCCTCAAGGCAAGTTCTTCGTACCTCTCGACCCCAGTCGTGAAGGGCACTATCTGGCGGTAACGGCGGGCAGCGGCGTCACGCCCATCATGTCAATTGTTTCCACTACCCTGGAAAGCGAGCCGAAAAGTCGTTTTACCGTTATTTATGGTAACCGCTCCACTACAGGAACGTTGTTTCGCGAGCGCCTGCAGGATCTAAAGGATCGCTACCTGGAGCGTCTCAACATTATTTACGTGTTCAGCCGCGAGCAGCAGGAAATCGACCTTTACAATGGTCGTATCACTGCCGATAAGTGCAACGCGCTGTTTGATCGCTGGGTAGACGTACCCAAGCTCGATGCGGCTTTCCTGTGTGGCCCGCAGGAAATGACCGAGACTGTGCGCGACGTTCTGATCAACCACGGACTGCCCAAGAACAACGTCCATTTTGAACTGTTCACTGCGGGTCTACCAACGGCAGGTGCCAAACGCCGCCAAGCAGCGCAAGCGAATCAGACGGAAACCGAAACGTCCCTTATTCAGGTGATCATAGACGGGCGCACCATCGAATATAAACTGCCGCGCAATACCCAGAATATTCTGGATGCGGGTAACGAGCATGGGGCTGACCTTCCCTTCTCATGCAAGGCCGGCGTGTGCTCTACCTGTAAATCTAAAGTCATCGAAGGTGAGGTGGAAATGGATGCCAATTACGCCCTGGAAGACTATGAAATAGATGCCGGCTACGTACTGTCCTGCCAGTGCTATCCGATCAGCGACAAGGTGGTGCTCGACTTTGATGAGGTGTAAACCCCTGATCACCTACTTCCAAAGCCGGCGACAGCGTCGGCTTTATTTATCCTGATACCAACAATATTAGCGACACCAACAGTATTCGCAGGAGAACGCTCAATGTCAGTTTTACAGAGTTACATCGCAGGCCAGTGGTTCGGAAAAACTGAGTCTAAAGCACTTATCAGCGCCATCGACGGCACAACCGTTGCGCATACCCACCAAGAAGAGATCAATTTCCGCGAAGCGGTGGCTTATGCTCGCAACACCGGTGTGAAAAACATGCTGGCACTGGATTTCCAGCAGCGCGCCGCTATTCTTAAGGCGCTTGCCGCCTATATCCAAGAGCGCAAGCGTGAGCTGTATGCCATCTCTCACCACACCGGCTGTACCAAAGCCGACTCCTGGATCGACATCGACGGTGGTTTCGGCACCCTGTTTACCTATGCCTCCACGGGCCGCAAGGAACTGCCCTCCGGCAATGTGGCCCACGAAGGGCCGGTAACTCAATTAGGTAAAGATAATCACTTCAACGGCACCCACATTCTGGTACCTCGCCGCGGCGTCTCTGTGCACATTAATGCCTTCAACTTCCCTATCTGGGGCATGCTGGAGAAGTTCGCACCGGCTTTTCTGGCAGGCATGCCATGTATCTTCAAACCGGCAACCGCGACGAGCTACCTGACCGAAGCTGCTGTGCGCGTTATCAACGACTCTGGCCTGCTGCCGGAAGGTGCGTTGCAATTAGTGATCGGCGGAGCGGGCGACTTACTGGATCACTTAGAAGAGCAGGACTTTGTCACCTTCACCGGCTCGGCAAAAACAGCTCTAATGCTAAAAAGCCACCCTAACATCATGGCGAAGAGCATCCCGTTCAACGCCGAAGCGGACTCGCTCAACAGTGCCATCATGGCACCAGATGTAAGCCCGGAAGACGAAGAGTTCGAGATTTTTGCCAAAGAAGTAGCCAAAGAAATGACCGCCAAAGCGGGTCAGAAATGTACCGCGATCCGTCGGGTGTTAGTGCCCGCTGAGCACCTAGATGCCTTGGCGGACATGATTAAAGAGCGTCTTTCCAGAATTGTGGTCGGTGATCCTCATGAGGAAGGTGTGCGCATGGGCGCACTGTCTTCCAGCGACCAGCTACGTGATGTTAACGAAGCCATCGAGCAGCTGCTGGAAACCAGTGAGTGTGTTTTCGGCAAAGACGGCAGCTTCAAGGCTGTCGGCAAGGGTGTTGAAAACGGTGCGTTCATCTCCCCCCACTTGCTGATCAACCGTAAACCGCTGAACGACGGCGGCGCTCATGACATTGAAGCCTTTGGCCCCGTCGCGACGCTAATGCCCTACAGCGGCATAGACGAAGCCCTGGCCATCGCCGCTAAGGGTAAGGGCAGCTTAGTGACCACGCTGACCACAAAAGATCCCGCCATTGCTGCCGAAATGATCCCCGTCCTAGCCGCCCAGCACGGCCGGCTACAGATTCTGGATGCTCAAGCAGCAAAGGAATCCACAGGCCACGGCTCCCCGCTACCCATGCTCAAGCATGGTGGACCTGGCCGCGCTGGCGGTGGCGAGGAGCTTGGTGGCATTCGTGCAGTTCACCACTACTTACAACGCACCGCTATCCAGGGCTCACCATCCATGGTCGCGGCCGTCACAGGAGAGTATGTGCGTGGCGCGAAGGTAATCGAGACTGACGTCCATCCGTTCCGTCGCCATTTCGATGACCTAAAGGTTGGGGAGTCATTGTTAACGCACCGCCGCACCGTCACTGAAGCCGATATTGTCAACTTTGGCTGCCTTTCCGGCGACCACTTTTACATGCACTTCGACGACATTGCCGCGAAAGAGACTCAGTTCGGCCAGCGTATTGCCCATGGCTACTTTGTGCTATCGGCTGCCGCAGGCTTGTTCGTTTATCCAGGTGAAGGCCCCGTACTGGCTAACTACGGCCTAGATACGCTGCGCTTTATTACGCCTGTTCCCGCTGGCGACACCATTCGCGCGCGCCTCACGTGTAAGCGTAAGATTGATCAGGGTCGCGCTTCTCCTCAGGGCCACCCACAGGGCGTGGTGGTATGGGATGTAGAAGTCACCAACCAGCATGATGAGCTGGTGGCCAGCTATGACATCCTGACGCTGGTCGCGAAGCGCTCTTGATCTCTCACGATAGAAAGTAAAATGATCGAGAAAGTAGACAAGATGACAGGGAAAGGTGTTGTGAAAAGGGAGTTTTGCTAAACATACCCAACATACCCAACATACCCAACATACCCAGCCTAGGATGTTCATGGGCTGGGTATGATTGTGCTACTGCTCATTCCTTGTCATTCATCAATTAGGCCTCATCAGTGCCGTGAGCCATGAAGGTTTTAGCATTAGGACAGAATTCACTGCACGCATCAGCGTCGGCGTGGCCACGCATCGCCTGCCAGCAGCGCCCCACCTCTTCGCAGCGGTTACAGACAATTTCCAGACTAGCCAGCTCCTCCTTCGCGATGGCTTGAGGGTTCACCTCAAAGGTCTCCATCATCAATGGCATCAGCACCTCAGCAGGCTGAAACCCCCTTACCCGGCGATCATCCAGGCTACGCGCCATGGCTTTTTCCAGCGGCGGATTTAAGGGCTGTTCCAAATCACTGGCCAACTCTTCCAATGCTTCGGGAGCATGCTGACGCAGCTCGCGGACGACACGCTCACCTTGAATATAATCAGACAGCCTTTCCATAACGTCCTCCTACCCAGTATCGCTTCGTGCAGATTGCACACATTCAGCATAGCCAAAACACAAAGCCCCCAATTTGATACCGATCAAATTGGGGGCTTTTAAGACACAGTTTTACTATTTAATTTAAAAAAACCGTATCACTTTTTCGGCACTGAGCGTCAGTAGAGCAACTGCGGCAGGAACAGAACGATCGCTGGGAAGATAAGCACTAACAACGCCCGTATCGTACCCGCTACCCAGAACGGCGTAACACCACGGAAGATAGTGCCTGTAGAGACATCCGGCAGCACCGCCCTCAGCACGAACACGTTCATTCCCACCGGCGGCGTAATTAAACTGATCTCGATAACAATCACCACCAGAATGCCGAACCACACCAGATCGTAGCCCAGCCCTGCTACCACGGGGAAGAATACCGGCACGGTCAGCAGCAGCATCGACATGCTTTCAAACACACAGCCCAGCACTACATAGATAGCGATAATCGCCAAGATCACCACGAAAGGCGCCACGTTCAGGCCGGTAACCAGGTTGAGCAGGTCATCAGGCAAGCCGGCGCGATTGACGAAGTTAGCAAAGATCAGCGCCGTTAGTACCACTGCAAACAGCATCGCCGTCGTACGCACGGTGTCCATTAACACATTCATCAACACTTGTGGTGTCAGTGCCCGATGCATCAGTGCGATAAGGAATGCACCCATCGCACCGATACCGGCAGCTTCAGTGGGCGTAAACACGCCAAGATAAATGCCGCCAATCACCAGTACAAACAGCGCTAACGTGCTCCCTACGCTTTTGAGTGCTTGAATGCGCTCTGCCCATGGCACTTTCTCTGCCGCAGGGCCAGCACTGGGGTCGCGCCAAAGCACCCACTTGATGGCTCCAATATAAAGAAAGATGCCAAGAATGCCGGGGATAAAGCCAGCCGCGAACAACTCACGGATACTGGTTTCAGTCAGTATTCCATAAATCACCAGCATGACGCTGGGCGGTATCAATATCCCCAAGGTGCCACCGGCTGCAATGGAAGCGGCGGCGAGTGAATCTTTATAACCATATTTACGCATTTGGGGCATGGCGACTCGACCCATGGTGGCACACGTCGCCAAGCTTGATCCGCATATCGCGCTAAAACCGCCACAGGCAACGATCGTCGCCATCGCTTGACCACCCTTGCGGTGACCTAGAAAGCCATTAGATGCTCGAAACAAGGCATCAGATAATCCCGCATGAGAAACAAAGTTACCCATTAGAATGAACAATGGAATGACGGACAGACCATAATCCATAGCGGTGTCTACCACCCGGCGTGCCGCCATTGCTTCAGCAGCATTCCAGTTACCCGTTAATAGGTAAAACCCTGCAAAACCAACGATCCCCATCGCAAACGCCAAAGGCACACGCAGGAACACGAGTACCAACAGTACTGCGAAACCGTATAACGCTTCAGTCATGGGGCTCTCCTATACTCAATGGGCCACCTTGTTCAATTACCTTAAGTCCCTCAAGCAAATAGAAACCGGCTCGTATGAGGGTCAGTAGTGCTGAAAGCGCTAGCATGGCGGCAATCAGCCCAATCAGATAGCCACGTGGTATGCGCAGGAACTCCGTCACATCCCCCCATGAAAAAGCGCGCTCTGCGAGTGCCCATACACGCTGTGCCATCACCCATAGAGCCGCCGTCACGATCAGGTTGACGATCACTTCACGTATCCAAATGAGTTTTGCAGGAAAAATGGAGTCAAGCAGGTCGACGCTGACATGCTCTTGACGCCAACAAACGATCGGCAGCGACAGGAATACCAATGCTGCCAACATCAACTGAGTTAATTCAACAGCACCAAGAATGGGGGAATTGAAAAAGTAGCGGCCACCTACGTCAGCAGTGGTCAACAGCATCATGCCAAAGAGGGTAGCCCCTGCTACCCCCTCTAACATCAGCTGCAGAACCCGACTAACGCGCGTAGCACGTGCCATTGGGCTTTGCATGTTCGCTCTCCGTCTAGCGCCAGTAAGAAGTTACTTCAAGTTGTCAGGTACGAGGCCACCTACGCTCTCTTCTTCCGCCGCAGCAACCAGCTGCTCACGGAAGAATTCAATTGCGGCCATTGCATCTACATCACTGGCGGCAGAGACGGACTCAGCCCATTCAGCAATCATCTCGTCACTTATGCTTTTCAGCGCCTCAAGGTCATCACCACCTAGCTCAGAAAAGGTATGACCGAGCTCTTCTGCGAAGTCGACCCCGCGTACATCCATGACATCCATCATGTAACCGAACAGGCGTGACAAACGCTCACCAGAAACCGACTCAACAGCTTCACGGTCCTCAGGCGACATTTCATCCCAAATCATTGGGTTGACGACGATGGTGAAACTACCCCGATAAAAACCACCATCCACCTTGAGGGTATGAGGGAAAATCTCCGCAACACGGAAGCTGCGAAGCCCTTCAGGCACTAGCATGGCCCCGTCGATAACACCCTGGGAACCTGCTTCGTAAACACCTGTAGGTGGCAAGGCAACACCCGTCAGCTCCATTGCATTGGAGAGATCACCCATTACGCCCCCGCCAACGCGAATGCGCTTACCTTTAAGGTCTTCCAAGGTTTCGTATTGCTCACTGCTGAAGATCCAGCCAGGGCCGTGGACACCCGCGGCGACAACATCTACACCACGATGCTCACCACCTGCTTCCAGGTATTCTTGGTGTGTACGCCAGTAGGCACTGGATGCGTTTTCTGATGAAAACTCTTGAAAGGTGGGGAATTCTGGAAGTTTCGTTAGCTGAAAGCGGCCAGTGTTATACCCGTGGAAAACCCAGGTAGCATCAGCGATACCGTCAGCAACCATTTCCATCTGGGAAGCGGGAGGACCCATATCATGTATCACGTCTACCGTTACACGACCTTCCGTCGCTTCTTCAATCCACGCTTTCCACGTTGGCCACACCATGGTGTTGATACCGTGATTAGGGCCAGCCCAAGTACTCACGGTGATTGTCGTTTGCGCCAAAGTGGAGGTGCTTAACGTCGCGGCGGCGATAGCGCCAATCATCAGGTTTGTTGTTTTATTCATTTTTCTTCCTTTGGTCGTCAAAAACTGAATGTATAGCTCATCGTTGTTATTGAGTGATATGGCTAAGCGATGCGTCCTAGCGCTGCGTTGGTGGATTGCCGTATAGCTATCCACTACGTAATTATTCATCCTTCAAAACGTGATACTTTATAAATAAAAAATACTCATTACATGAATCACGTTAACTGCAACAATGCCTGCAGACACATAGGTCATGCAATGACCCATCGACTAATAGATGCTAATACTTAAGTAGCATTCACTATTATTTGCTTTAATTACAATTACTTATGTTAAAACATTCCTTCTTATATCAACTATTCATGAATTTATATGAGCAGTTTTTCACCCAGCATTTTGTTACCAAAATCTTATTTTTCGTGACAGTAATGACGTACCATCGACGAAAAAAACCATGGCGTGAGACATAAACAGCTGACACCAAATTTGGCTTGATACAGGTGTGTGGCTTGATACAGGTGTGTGGCTTGACACAGGTTTGACTGGGCATGGGTTCGGCTTTCCCTTACCTGGGGCTATGCTTATGCCCGTGGTGGCCTATAACCAATTCTCTCTAGCTGCCGCTCAAGCTTGCCCATGATATTAAGAAAATCACGATACTCACCCACACTCAGAGTTGACACCAGATCGGCTTCCCACGCCTGAGCTTCCGGCACTAACTTATTGAGTAGCGATTGCCCAGCGTCTGTCAGCTGTAAGTTATGCAGCCGCTGATCCTGCGTTGATGGCGTGCGGCTTATTAGTCCACGGTCTTCAAGCGACTGAATAGCGCGAGATACGCGAGCCTTATCCATATTGGTGTAAGCACAGACCTTCTTAGCAGTTAAATCATCACAGTGGCTCAGCCACGCAAGAACACGCCACTGAGCGATGTTGAGTTGATAAGACTCAGCATAAAGCTCTTCTAACGCCTGACTGATGCGGTCAGCCAGCCGATTTAGCTGATAGGGTAAAAATTGGTTGAGATCTAGCTCCGCCCTGGCTGAAGACGCCAAAGGTACATCGCCATCTGCTTTATCCATTGCCATTGTGTTTCTCCTAGCGCCAACGTTGACCAGGGTGATAATAAAAAAATCAGCACGATAGCTGGGAATATGGACGCCAGCAACGCACCTATCATGCTGATACCCTCGTGAAAGAAGGCCCTATTAGCGTCACCCAATCACACTGCTCGTTGTCTAATGCCCTTCAACAAACAAGAGCATCATCAGCCGACGTTGCCCCTATCAATACAGGTTAAACACTGCCGACACATAGTCTCTATTGCAACTAATTTACCAATTTAATTATTATGACCAGGTAGGTAATTGCAGTAATTAGCTGTTTTATTTGAGATTATTATTATCAGCATGCAAAAAATGGAATCACTTTCCTATGTAGCACTGGACATTTAGTTTCATAAGAAACTATCCTCGTCTCAGACAAAGAGCAACAACTACTTGGATCACCCTGATAGCACCGGAGATATCATGAGCAAGAAATTCGCGTCCCATGCCGATACCGAAGAGAAGCAGATCAGCTTCACCAAGCTCGCAGAAGGGCTTTATGCTTACACGGCCGAAGGTGACCCCAATACCGGCATCGTGATTGGCGATGACAGCGTGATGGTCATCGACACTCAGGCAACGCCCATCATGGCTCAGGACGTTATCCGTCGTATCCGTGAGGTGACTGACCTGCCAATTAAGCATGTGGTCATGACCCACTACCACGCTGTGCGTGTTCTCGGTGCCTCTGCCTACGATGCTGAGAATATCTACGCCAGCCAGAACACTTATGACCTGATCGAAGAGCGTGGCCAGCAGGACTATGAATCAGAAGTTGGCCGTTTTCCGCGCCTGTTCAAAGGGGTCGATTCTGTGCCCGGATTAACCTGGCCAACCATTGTCTTCCAGGAAAAGCTGACGGTGTTCATGGGTGAGCGTGAGGTACAGATTATCCATCTAGGCCGCGGGCACACCAAGGGCGATACCATCGTCTGGCTGCCAGAAGAAAAAGTGATGTTTTCCGGTGACCTCGTTGAGTATGGCGCCACCCCTTACACCGGTGATGCTTACCATGAAGACTGGCCGACCACGCTTGATCGCCTGCAGGCTATGCAGCCTCAAAAGCTGGTGCCCGGCCGTGGCGATGCGCTGCAAACTGCTGAACAGTGTCAAGAAGCCATTCAAGGCACACGCGATTTTTTGAATGACATGTATGGAAGCGTCAAAGCGGGCAAGGCGGCGGGCAAATCGCTCTCCGAGTGCTACGCCGAGACCTACGCGGTTCTTAAACCGAAGTATGGTCACTGGGTCATCTTTGATCACTGTGTGCCTTTCGACATCACTCGCTGCTACGACGAAGCCGGCGGCGAATACCCGGACCCCCGCATCTGGACGGCAGAACGCGATACCGCCATGTGGCACTCGCTGCAAGACGCCGTCGAAAATCAGTAAGTGCCTAACCAGTGACACCCACTGATCATGCCCAGCTGTCGGGTGCGTTACACCCGACGCTGTAGGGGAGCAAGAGATGCCAACAACTTATAAAAATCCTGTCTATCCTTACCGACGCCCACCTGAACTCGATGTTCAAGACGTTCGCCATTATCCGGTGGTGATTGTCGGTGCCGGACCTTCGGGGCTGACCGCCGCCATCGACCTAGCTCAGCAGGGCATCAGTAGCATCGTGCTGGATGACAACAATACGGTCAGCGTCGGCTCGCGGGCGATCTGCTTCGCCAAGCGCACGCTAGAGATCATGGACCGCTTAGGCTGCGCCCAGCCAATGCTCGACAAGGGCGTGACCTGGCAGCACGGGCGCGTTTTCTTCCAGGAACGCGAAGTTTACGACTTCAATCTGCTGCCCGAGGAAGGACACCGCGTGCCGGCCTTTATCAACCTGCAGCAGTACTACCTTGAGGAATACCTGGTTAACCGCGCAGATGCGCTCAGCGAGCAGATTAACCTGCGCTGGCTGAACAAGGTCACTGCAGTGGACAGTCAACCGAGTCATACGGTAGTCACGGTGTCCACCCAGGACGGTGATTACCGGTTGAGCTGCGACTATCTGCTGGTCGCCGACGGTGCCAATAGTAAGATTCGCGACATGCTCAGCTTAGAAAGCAAGGGACAGATCTTCCAAGACCGCTTCCTGATCGCCGATGTGATCATGAAAGCCGGCTTTCCCACCGAGCGCTGGTTCTGGTTCGACCCACCCTTTCACCCCAACCAGTCAGTGCTGTTGCACAAGCAGCCGGACAACGTCTGGCGCATCGACTTCCAGCTAGGCTGGGATGCCGACCCAGAAGAAGAAAAAAAAGAAGAGAACATCCGCCCGCGGGTGCAGGCCATGCTCGGGGCAGACGTGGAGTTCGAACTGGAGTGGGCCAGCGTCTACACCTTCCGCTGCCGCAAGATGGATAACTTCATCCACAATAGCGTGTTCTTCATGGGCGACGCCGCCCATCAAGTCTCGCCCTTTGGTGCTCGCGGTGCCAACGGCGGCGCTCAAGGCATCGACAACTTAGCCTGGAAGCTGGCGCGCGTACTGAAAGGTGAGGCTCCTGAAGCCTTGCTCGACACTTACAATACCGAGCGCCAGCATGGGGCCAAAGAGAACATCCTCAACTCCACACGCGCCACCGACTTCATCACGCCCAAGAGCCGGATCAGCCGACTATTTCGCGACAGCGTGCTGGAGCTGGCCGAGCATTACCCTTTCGCCCGCAGTTTAGTCAACAGCGGGCGGCTGTCGATGCCCTGCCGCTACGAAGACTCGCCGCTCAACGGCCCAGATGATGTGTCACTCCCCGCCGAGCTACGCCCCGGCACGCCGGCCAAGGATGCCCCCATCCGGCTAGATGGCCAGCACGCCTGGTTGCTCAACCAACTGGGCAACCGCTTTGTGCTGCTGTTCGACGGCCGGCTGCCCACCGGCGAAGCGGAGGCCCGAGCACCGGAGCTGGCGGCCTTGCTAGAAGCACAGCCCGATCTGGATCTGCTGGTGCTCGGCCCGGCCTCCCTGGCTCGGCTCCCGCGCACCACCCTGATTGAAGATGCCGACGGCCTAGTCAGTCAGCGCTACGGCCTGAGCGCTGGAGCCGCCTACCTGATCCGGCCCGATCAACATATCGCGGCCCGCTGGAGCGAGTGTCATCGCGATGCGGTGGTTCAGGCCATCAACCGTTCTCTAGGCAAGCAGCTTGCTCCTCATTCACACGCTCAGGGAGGCCGCTATGTCACGGCTTGAATTGAACCCTAATTTCACTGACCCGGATGCTTTTTACGCGGCACTCACAGCGCTACACCGCGACCGCAGCGAAGCCGAAAGCGAACGCATCAATGCGCGCTTGATTCTGCTACTGGCTAACCATATCGGCGACCACGCAGTGCTTGAAGAAGCGATGTCCCATGCGGTTGGTGATGGCAATCAATAGCCGCGCCCTAGGTTTCTAAAAAGGCAGGTTTGTAAAGCATAGGTTTTTAAAAACATAGGCTTGTAAAAATATAGGCTTGTAAAAACATAAGCTCGTAAAAACATAGGCTTGTAAAAATATAGGTTCATCAAAATAACGTTCAAATAAAGCAGGACTTAACAATGACTGAACAATTGAACTATCAAAATGGCTTTCATAACCACTTTTCAACTGAAGCGCTGCCAGGGGCACTGCCGATTGGGCAAAACTCACCACAAAAGTGCGCTTACGGTTTATATGCAGAACAGCTCACTGGCTCCGCATTTACAGCGCCGCGTCATCAAAATTTTCGTAGCTGGCTTTACCGCATTCGCCCTTCGGTGGTGCAGAGCGCGTATCAGCCGCTAGAAAATAACCACATACACACCGCCCCATTAGAATGCCCAGCAGCCGACCCTAACCAAATGCGTTGGGACCCCGTTGCAATACCGGATGCACCGACTGACTTTATTGATGGTTTATTCACCATTGCGGTGAACGGGGATGCAGGCACCCAGGCTGGCGTGGGCGTGCATGTCTACACGTTCAATGAAGACATGACCGAGCGTTTTTTCTACAACGCAGATGGTGAGTTGCTCTTCGTTCCCCAACTGGGCGCTATTCGTTTACGCACTGAATTTGGTGAACTTGAGATTGATAACGGTGAAATTGCCGTTATTCCGCGCGGTGTAAAGTTCCAAGTGCGTAAGGCGCAAGGTGTTGACGCTGCGCGAGGATATATTTGCGAGAACTACGGCAGCCCTTTAGAGCTACCCGGCCTTGGGCCCATTGGGGCTAATGGCCTAGCCAACCCACGCGACTTCCAAAGCCCGGTAGCAGCCTATGAAGACCTGGAAGGCGACTACCGCTTAGTCGCTAAGTTCTCTGGCCGCTTCTGGGAAGCAAAGCTAAACCACTCGCCGTTAGATGTGGTGGCGTGGCACGGCAACTGCGCGCCGTATAAATATAACCTCGCCCACTTTAATACGATCAATACGGTGAGCTTCGACCACCCGGACCCATCCATCTTTACCGTACTGACATCACCTTCCGATACGCCGGGAATGGCGAATCTTGATTTTGTCATCTTCCCGCCGCGCTGGATGGTGGCTGAAAACACCTTTAGGCCGCCTTGGTTCCACCGCAACCTGATGAGCGAGTTCATGGGGCTTATCCACGGTGAGTACGATGCAAAAGCCGAAGGCTTCACCCCTGGCGGTGCCAGCCTGCACAACTCAATGTCGCCACACGGCCCGGATGCCGAAACATTTGAAAAAGCCTCCAACGCTGAGCTGAAGCCACAGTTCCAGGGGGATACGCTGGCCTTCATGTTCGAAAGCCGCTATTTCTTCCATCCGACCCCTGCGGCACTAGAGGCTGACTTCCGCCAACGTGACTATGTGGATGTTTGGTCGACGCTGCGTTCGCACTTCGACCCCAGCCAGCCCTGACACCATTATGCCGAGTGGGGTTTGCGTGCCCCACGTTGACGACAAGGATTGAATTATCATGAAACTTGCAACACTTAACAAAGGCCGCGACGGAGAACTCATCATCGTTTCCCGCGACCTCGCGCGCGCTGTAAGCGCTGGTGATATTGCGCCCACCTTGCAAACAGCCATTGAGAGCTGGGATGCGGTTAGCCCGCAGTTAGAAGCGCGCTATGCACAGCTTAACAGTGGCGATGCTGAAGGTGCTTTTGCGCTTGATCAGAGCACACTGCATTCACCGTTACCGCGTGCCTATCAATGGGCTGACGGCTCTGCCTATCTGAATCATGTCAAGCTGGTACGCCAGGCGCGTAATGCTGAGATGCCTGAAACCTTCTGGACCGACCCGCTGATGTACCAAGGCGGTAGCGACTGCTTCCTGGCGCCCACCGAAGATATTGAAGCGGTGAGCGAAGAGCATGGCATTGACTTTGAAGGCGAGATTGCCGTTATTACTGACGATGTACCGATGGCCGTATCCCCCGAGCAAGCCGCCAAGCATATTAAGCTGGTGATGCTAGTGAATGATGTGAGTCTGCGCGGCCTGATTCCAGGCGAACTCGCTAAGGGCTTCGGCTTTTTCCAAGCCAAACCTGCCTCTTCTTTTTCGCCCATTGCCGTGACCCCCGATGAGCTGGGCGACGCCTGGCAGGATGGCAAGGTGCATCTGCCGCTGACCGTACACTTGAATGGCAAGAAGTTTGGCGAACCAGAAGCTGGGCCCGATATGATTTTCAGCTTCCCACAGCTGGTTGCCCATGCCGCTAAGACCCGCTATCTCGGCGCGGGTGCTGTTATTGGCTCAGGCACTGTTTCCAACCCAGACCCCGATGGTGGCCCTGGAAAGCCAGTGGCTGACGGTGGCGTAGGCTATAGCTGTTTAGCCGAAGTGCGCATGGTCGAGCAGATCATCCACGGCCAGGTGAAAACCCCCTTTATGCGCTTTGGCGACCGGGTGCGTATCGAAATGTTCGACCGCGATGGCAACAACATCTTTGGCACGATTGATCAACAAGTCGTGAAGTATCAGCCCAAATAAAGCACGGCAATATAAGGAAAGCGACATGACGACGCTTTACGGCTACTTCCGCTCGTCGGCTGCTTACCGGGTACGTATCGCCTTAAACCTCAAGGGCCTGGACTACGACCAGGTCCCTGTTAACCTGGTGAAAGGCGAGCAACAAGGTGCTGATCAGCGGGTGCGCAACCCTCAGGGCTTGGTGCCTAGCCTTATGCTGGATGATAGTTCCGTGGTTAATCAGTCGCTGGCGATTTGCGAGTATCTCGATGAGGTGCACCCCGAGCCAGCGCTGCTGCCAGTTAACCCGTTAGCTCGCGCCCAGGTGCGTGCACTTGCCCAGTTGATAGCTTGCGAGATTCACCCGCTCAACAACCTGCGGGTACTTAAGTATCTAGTCGGTGAGCTGGGAGCGGATGAAACAGCTAAGTTAGCCTGGTACCGCCATTGGATTACAGAGGGTTTCACAGCCTTAGAAGCAACACTCTCTAGTGGCTCCAGCACCGGCAACTTTTGCCATGGCGATACCCCAACGCTTGCGGATATCTGTCTGGTTCCACAAGTGTATAACGCGGAACGCTTTGAATGCGATTTGTCAGCGTACCCGACACTGCAGCGTATCGCTGCCCATTGTCGTTCGCTGCCTGCCTTCGAAAAGGCCGCGCCAGAGGCGCAGCCTGACGCCAGTTAAGCCAAGCCAAATCAATCTATACTGAGCATGCTAACATAAGCGGGCGTCTTTCCATTCGGGAAGGCGCCCGTCTCGTGTCCGAAACAACCATAAGGAGTTAAGGGGTGCTAAAGCTGCCCTCTACCGCCACCGTTATGGCCCTGGCCGCGGTGACTGCGCTCGGTCCTCTAGCGACTGACATGTACTTGCCCGCCATGCCGGCCATGGCTGAAGCGCTTAATACTGGCCCAGACCGAATACAGTTGACCCTTAGCCTCTATATGGCCGGATTCGCTCTGGCCCAACTGCTGTGCGGCCCAATCTCTGATCGCTTTGGTCGCCGCCCGGTGATGATCGCGGGTCTATCACTGTTTCTCGCGGCAAGTCTACTCTGCGCCTGGGCGCCTAGCATCGAGTGGTTACTGGCAGGTCGCTTCCTACAGGCTTTCGGTGGAGCTGCCGGCCCAGTGTTGGCACGGGCAGCAGTACGAGATATCCATGGTCCCATCGAGGCTGGGCGTATCTTGTCCTATATGGCGAGCACCATGGCGCTAGCCCCCGCTTTAGCCCCTGTGGTGGGTGCGGGATTGCTGCTATTTTTTGGCTGGGAATCGGTGTTCGTGGTGCTTGCGCTCTACGCGGCGATGATGCTTGCCGTGCTGGTGTTTATGCTGCCAGAACCACTGGCAAAGGAGCGGCGGCAATCAATCGACCCGAGGACAATACTGGCAAACTTTCGCCTACTGCTAAGTCAGCGCACCTTTGTTGGCTACACCTTGGTGAATGCGACCGCTTTTTCTGGGCTTTTTGCGTACCTTTCTGGCTCATCCTTTGTACTCATTGAGTACCTGGGTGTAGCGCCTACTTTTTATGGCATGATGTTCATTCTGATTGTCGCAGGTTTCTTCGTCGGGACGCTGGTCAGCGGCCAATATAGTCATCGTTTGGGTCGCGACCGCCTCATCACCCTAGGCACAGTCGTCTGCGCGACAGGCGGTGTGGTCATGGCAAGCTTGGCGGCCATTGGCGTTCATCACCCCTGGGCAATAGTAGGCCCCCATATCGTGTTTATGCTGGGAGTGGGTATTTTGATGCCACAAACAATGGCCGGTGCACTGGCACCCAACCCTCAATGTGCAGGCACGGCGTCTTCCTTATTTGGTTTTTTGCAAATGACGATTGCCGCTGTTGTAGGCGGGCTAGTCGGTCAATTTCACGACGGCAGCTCGCGCACCATGGCCTTGACGATTGGCCTGATGGGGCTTCTCGCCCTAATAAGCCACTGGCTACTGATACGCCGCCAAGCGATCATGAGAAAGCCCTTTGATGCATAGCTTTATAGAGACATAGATTTATAGAGACATAGCAAAAGGCCAAGCAATGCGTGATCGCGCTTTCGATCGAGCGAGGAGGTCAACCTGGAGCTCTGCAGAGCGCGACTAAGCCAGCCTTTGAAGCGACGCCCAGTTTGGCATAAGCACGTTTGCGGTAGGTTTCAGTGGTTGAAAAAGCGATATCGAGTTTGGCCGCCGCTGTTTTGAGCGTGTGGCCTCGCAGCAGGTAGAGACACAGCTGACGCTCGCGTTCGGATAGCGGGGCCAGCGCGGCGGCTTCATGGGAACTCAGTTGCTCCGGCTTAGCAGGGGCATTGCTGTAGTGGCGGCGAAGTAAACTGGTCAATAGCGGCGCTAAGCTATTTAAGCAGTTCAGGTTGGCTGACGTGAATGGGCCTCTCTGGGGGCCGCGGTAAAGGTTGAGATAATAGGCTCCCTCTTTGGCGGCAACATTGAGTGATACTTTGTCGATAAGATCCGGAAATCCAAACAGGTGACTACGGTACGCAAGTGACATTGACTTAACCTGCATGGTGGTCAAAGCGTTGGTAGACATACTTTCCTGTTGGCCTGCCAGTTGGCTTAGATGAACGTAGTTAGGGTCCTCCCGGAACAGCCCGCCGACATAGATTTGAGCCAGGCGGTCGGCAACGCGTGGAAGCTGATGATTAGCGGCCAGCAAACAATCGATGTTACCGCTCGTTGAGCAGCCAAAAATCATACATTGCTCGATACCTACGGCTTGGTGCAGTAACGCGAGCAATTGGCTTTCGAAGCTGTCTCTTTCCACGGCTTCTATACATGTCGCCACACTCGGCAGAAGGTGTCCCCATTCGATTAGCTGGGTGTTAGCCGTTTCGTTCACATATCCCCCGCCATAACGAGATGAATTAAAGCTAATAATGGCTAAAGGCCGTTATGTCCTGTTTTTTACGGGACAACCCCCTTGAAACCTTCAGTGTAGGCTACCCCTTATACGACCCATACACCTTCCGTAAAACACCAATTTTAAAAATAACAGTAACAGGAGAGCGTCATGCGACCAGAAGGCAAGGGTGAGCTTGACTCGCTGTATTTCGATTATCCACATTTCCCCTTCCTATGTCCCGGTGAATTAAAAGGTGAGAAAAAACAGCACCGGGTCGCCATTGTTGGGGCAGGCCCCGTTGGCGTCGCCGCAGCGCTGGAGCTGGCGCGTCAAGGCGTCGAGTCAGTATTGCTTGATAATAAGGCAACGCTCAACGACGGCTCTAGGGCGATCTGCCTTTCTCGCCACAGCTTGGAAATACTCCAACAATTAGGCGTTGATCAGCGCTTTATCGACAAAGCGCTTGGCTGGACGCGAGGGCGCTCTTACTTTCATGATCAGGAAGTCTATCGTTTTGAGATGCCGCATTCCGAACACGAGCGCTTTCTGCCAATGTACAATCTACAGCAACAGTATATTGAGCAATTCCTAGTCGATAAGGCGATGGAAAACCCCTTGATCGACATGCGCTGGCAGCAAGCAGTTAGCAATGTCGCGCAGAGTGACACTGGCGTACTACTGAGTGTTTCCACCCCGGAGGGAGAGTATCAGCTGGAAGCTGACTATCTGCTGGCAGCTGATGGTGGGCGCAGCATCGTACGCAAGTCGTTTAACCTGCCTTTGCATGGAGAGTCCTACGAAGGCCGCTATGTCATTGCTGATGTGCGCATGAAATCTGACTTTCCGACCGAACGTAGAGCCTTTTTCAGCCCCTCGGTAATGCCTGAGTCTACCCTGCTGGTGCATAAACAGCCTGATGATATCTGGCGCATCGACTATCAACTGTTGCCAGATGAAGATCCCGATCAGGCAGTCACCGAGAGCGCTATCCGCCAACGTGTTGGCATGATCATCGAGATGCTAGGCGAAGAGAGTGACTGGGAGCTTGAGTGGTGGAGCCTTTACAAAGCCTACACGCTAGCGCTGGACGATTATCGTCATGGCCGCGTGCTGTTCATTGGCGACAGCGCTCATTTAGTGCCCATTTTTGGCGTGCGTGGGCTGAACAATGGGCTGGCCGATGCAGTTAACGCCGCTTGGAAACTAGCGTGGGTGCTGAAAGGCATGGCTACCGAGACACTATTGGATAGTTACAGTCCAGAAAGGCGCGGTGCCACATTGGAAGTGTTCGCGAATGCTGGTAAGAGCACCCGCTTCATGACCCCACCTAGTTACGGTTATCGTTTGATGCGAGACGCTGCGTTATCGCTGGCACTACGTAACGATTACGCAAGCCGTTTTGCCGATCCTCGGCAGGTCACGCCCTATACCTACGCTGAAAGCCCAGTGACATCAGTGGATGACACGAGCTTTAGCGCGGGCCCGATACCTGGTGCACCGTTAATCAATCGCCGGCTAGGCGATAATAACTTCTTGCTCGACCACTTGGGTACGGGGTTTAACATGTTGGTCTTCAGTGAGGATGGCAGCGTGACGCCTGAGCTACAAACCACCTTGGTTGATCTTCAGAAACACTACAGCGACTTGGATGTACTGGTGATCGCTCGTCATGCCAGTACAGCGTTTTTTACCACCTTGATTGATCAGCAGGGTGCCTGCTTCGATGGTTATGATGCCAGTTCAGGAAGCGCTTACTTAGTACGGCCTGACCGTCATATCACGGCGCGCTGGAAAGCACCTAAAGCGGCTTCCATCAGTACCGCCTTCAAGACTGCTTTGGGAGAATCACGCTAATGACAACGATATTGACACAAAATGTTGTGACACAAACCGCCTTACCGTTTGCTGATCTCGAACAGGTTTATGAACAGCTGGCCGTGACGCTGGATTCGCTGCCTGAGAAGCAGCAAACACTCTTCCTTGCCCAGCTGGCGCTGGCACTTGCCCATCGCATACCTGATATCGATCAGGTATTAACAGCGATTAATGAGGCGCACGAGGGAACCTGCCTTGATGAGAGGGGCAGTTAAAAGGGAAAAAGATTCCCAGGGATTTCCTTTGGTGCATCTGCATCCGCCTTCCTAGGACACCCAAGGCCCGCCGTTCTGTGTTAGAATGGCGGCCTAAATAATCGATGCATAAAAAAGTAGCAACGTGCTGCTTTACCAATCTCTTCGAGCTTTCATCTTTATTGGTGGCGCTTCGACACCTTTGCAGTACCGCCAGAACGTTCCTTTTTCGTTCTGAGCCGATTGATTGAATTTCTTGGCACACAGACAGAACCCGCGTTTTTTCGCCAGCATTTAGTTCTGCATTGGGCTCGCGCCTGCGTGGGCCTTTAGCAAAGATTACCGGACCCTGCTCTAGCGGGCAGTCTCCAGCTATGACTATTTTTCGTTGAACGAGCTAAACGCTCGTTCGTTAAGACGATCAACAGAGAAAAACTATGACCTTTAGAATCGCCATCCTTGGGGCCGGCCCCAGTGGGCTTGCCCAAATCCGCGCCTTTGAAGCAGCACGCCTTGCCGGTGCAGACATTCCCGAGATCGTCTGCTACGAAAAACAGAGTGATCTGGGCGGCATGTGGAACTACACCTGGCGCACCGGCCTGGATGCCTACGGAGAACCCGTACACGGCAGCATGTACCGCTACCTCTGGTCCAATGGCCCCAAAGAATGCCTGGAGTTTGCGGACTACAGCTTTGAGGAGCATTTCGGCCGGCCTATTCCCTCTTATCCGCCTCGGGCGGTGCTTCGTGACTACATTATGGGGCGCGTCGAAAAAAGCGGAGCGCGGCAGTACATCCGCTTCAATACGGCGGTGCACTGGGTAGATTACGCAGAAGAAACCGGCAAGTTTGCGGTCACCGTAAGAGACCTGAAAGAAGACCAGCTGAGCACCGAAGAGTTCGACCATGTAGTGGTCGCCACCGGCCATTTCTCGACGCCGAACGCGCCCTACTTTGAAGGCCTTAACCAGTTCCCGGGGCGGGTTTTGCATGCCCATGACTTCCGCGACGCCTGCGAATTTGCCGGCAAGGATCTGCTGCTTATTGGTAGCAGCTATTCCGCCGAAGACATCGGCACCCAGTGCCACAAATACGGTGCAAAATCGGTCACCTTCAGCTACCGCAGCCAGCCCATGGGCTTCGAGTGGCCCGACTCCTTTACCGAAAAACCACTACTCACCAAAGTGGTTGGTAAAACGGCCTATTTTAAAGACGGCAGCAGCCAGGACGTGGATGCCATCGTGCTCTGCACCGGCTACCAGCACCACTTCCCGTTCCTGCCAGACGAGCTGACCCTGAACACGAACAACCGGCTCTATCCGGAAGGCCTGTACAAAGGCATCTTCCTGGAGAAGAACCCCAAACTGGTCTTCCTGGGCATGCAAGACCAGTACTACACCTTCAATATGTTCGATGCCCAGGCCTGGTATGCCCGTGACGTGATCATGGGGAAAATCGCCCTACCGGAAAAAACCGCCATGGCCGCCGACAGCGCGGAATGGGTCCGCCAGGAACAAACCGTCGACAACCCGTTCCAGGCCATCGACTTCCAGGCCGCCTATATTCTAGACCTGTTGCAGCCCACTGATTATCCCGCCTTCGACGTCGAGGGCGTGGCAGAACTCTTCAAGCAATGGGAACACGATAAAGAGGCAGATATTCTCGGATATCGTAATAAGCGCTATCGCTCAACCCTGACCGGAACCCTGGCACCGGCCCATCACACCCCATGGATGCAGGCAATGGACGATTCTCTTGAAACCTTTCTTAGCAAAAAGCCAGAAAGCGAAGAACACGTTCTGAGATCGGTGAACTAAAAACTGTTTGTTACTGCAAGGGATCTTTTCTGCAGCGCATTGCAGTTTGATCGCGTGCAAACGAGATGGGGGCGACGTCGCCTGGAATCCGACCTAGTCATTGGAAATCGACCCGATGTGTGCTGGTTCACTTCCATTGAAATAGGCAATCAAATTGTCTTCGAGTTGTACTCGGGTAGGGCTGTCACAACTCAGCCTGCTGATGATGGTGGCCATTTGGCTTGAGAGAAAAGTCGACGTGGTGATCGAGTTGTGTGCCCTGACAATGCTGTCGAAGTTGGCTCGCCACAAGATCCGAGTACATGCATGCGCCAATTCGACCTGTTACACAAGATCGGTAGCCACCACCCTTCCATACCTAGTGCACCGATTGATAAAGGTGAGCGCCATAACCCGCATTAACCTTATGAATGCGGTGGCAGTAACAGTGGCTAGTTTGAGGAGACTATCCCATAGCCCTGCTCGGCGGCTACCCGACATGGCGGTGCCTCCTATTACGACGCTACGGGCAGCCCCGCCGCTTTCCATTCCGGATAGCCTTCCTGAAAGCGGCGGACGCGGTAACCGAGTTGCCGCAGGCGCTGCACGGCCTCATGCGATAGGACGCAATAGGGGCCACGGCAATAGGCGACGATTTCCCGGTCCCGGGGCAGCTTGTCCAGCATGTTCTCCAGCTGCGCCAAGGGTATGTTGATCGCCTCGGGCAAGTGGCCTGCTTCAAACTCCTCCTCGGGACGCACGTCTAAAAGTGCCACCTTGCCGCTAGAAAGCCCAGCTAGAAGCTCGTCCCGACTGACCGCCTCCAAAGCGCCATTGGCGTCATCCTCCGCGAACAGCCGACCGACTAGGCGTTCCACCTCGGCCAAATTCGTCTCGGCTACCTGCCTGAGCAGGCTCAGCAAAGTAACGATCCGTTCGTCGGTCAGGCGATAGATCATCTGCTTTCCAGCGCGGTGAGCGGTAACAAGACCCGCTCGCCGCAGGTGCTGAAGGTGCTGAGAGGCATTGCCGACAGTCAGATCGGCGCAGCTCCGCCATCGGAATTTATCGCTTCTGGCGTGATCTGGGCTACGGTATCGGCGCTCTGGGCTTTGGGCTGGTGGCCCATCTGTCGGGGGCGGTCACGGGTGGCTTCTGGTTCGTCGCCATCGCCATGTTCCTCTCGGGTGCCCTGGTGATGGCCTGGGGGGAAGAGACCCATCCACAGCTGAACCCTGAATAGGGAACGTTAGCTTCGTAAAACAACCTAGTCCTCTACCGTTAGGTTATGCTCTTACTAGGTGTATGGTTCCGTGAATTTCTGGTTGGTTGATCCGCTCTGGCTTTTTGCTATTAACCGCCGCCGTAATTGCTTTGTGGCACGGATAGGTTTTCATCGTTGCACCGACATCAACTAGTTTTTTCGCTAAAAGCGTTTTTTGAGAATTTTAGGGATTTTTTAGCAGCCTCTATGGTGTGATTGCGCGATATACAACAGGGCAATTCAAAGGCGTTGCGGCCGCGCAATACTAGCCCAGATGAACAACCACACTTTTATGCGCATTTAAATGAAATAAAATACACTTATATGCGCATAAAAGTGTGGTTTTAGCTATAGTACATACTCGTCAACAGCCTTATGAGCAGGACAATACAATGCAGCGCACTTTACTCGATGCCCTCATAGCATGGAAAAATCAACCTATGCGTAAGCCATTACTGATTGATGGCGCGAGGCAAACGGGTAAAACTTATCTGCTGCAGGAGTTATTTGGCAACACCTTTACCAACATCCTCCGTATCGACTTTCTGGAAAGTCCTGCTTACAAAGAAGCGTTCGATGGTTCACTGTCACCTGACGACCTGCTGATGAACATTGAGCTACTGACAAACCAGACATTTAACCCAGAAACTGACCTACTGATCTTAGATGAGATTGGTGAGTGTGAACGCGCCGTTACAGCACTGAAGTATTTTGCCGAAAAAGCGCCGTCTTATTTTATCGCCGCCAGTGGCTCGAACATTGGTTTGCTCAACACCTTTCCCGTTGGCAAGGTAGAGCAATACAATTTACGCCCACTAAGCTTCCAAGAATTTATTTATGCATCAAAGGAACAGGCGCTGATCAAAGCCTTTGATAACCAAGCCAACACACCGGCAGTCCACACTAAATTGATGGATAAACTGACAGACTACTTTTTTACGGGTGGCATGCCGGAAGCAGTAGCTACTTGGTATCAATATAAAGACTCGAGCATTTTAGAACGCGTTGAAAAGGTGTCTAAAATTCATGCTGATTTAGTCGAAGGCTATCGTCGCGATTTTGGCAAATATGCGGGCAAAGTCGATGCAACGCTGATTGAATCCGTGTTCAACAGCATTCCGTCACAGCTGTCTCAGGTTGCCGATGCGTCCGTTAAACGCTTTAAGTTTAAACATGTGCATGAGCGTAAATCACGTTATAGCGATTTTGAGACCGCCATCCACTGGTTAACATGCTGCCGACTGGCCTTGGCGAACTACCCCATTGAAGGTCAACCAAGATCACCTCTGGCGGCCTATAAAAAAGCGAATATGGTGAAACTATTTCTGTTTGATGTCGGCCTGCTCAACCACATGCTGGGTAGCAGTTACAAAGAACTCAAACAACAAAACTATGAATACAAAGGTTATGTGGCAGAAAATTTTGTACAACAAGAGCTCACGGCCGTTGGCGTTGATCCAAGCTATTCGTGGAATGACGCACGCGCCGAAATTGAATTTATTTTAGCAACGGATGAAGGGGGTATTGTCCCAGTCGAAGTCAAAAGTGGGAAACGCACGCGAGCCAAATCACTGGCGTCCTACATTGAAAAATGCTCACCAAGCAAAACATTTAAGTTAACGGGCACACAGGGTTCCTCAGCCCTAGAGCAAACCAATATTGTGATGCCCCTGTACTATACCCAGTTTTTACCGCAGAGGATCGGGCTGGAGAATGGCAGCTAGCTCCTCGCAACTCCCATAACAACGTTTTGTCCAGCAAACACTCCTTTTAAACGTGGCGGGTAGATCGATAAGCTTACTAGCCCGGATTTCTCATAGCACCTCAGCAAGTACCGCACCCAGGCCGCCATGCTATTAAAAACCTATTGGTACATCTTAAATTGCCTACTTTTTAACCACTTTCCGTCGTTAAGACACACTTCCCCCTTTCCCCCATTGCGTCGGGCCGGGGGAGCCCGAGCATTCAGTTCGGCACCAACCGCC
>LDZP01000109.1_pt1 | contig 39773 bp, 30 predicted proteins | sample 615351 | NCBI WGS metagenome assembly LDZP01 (sample SAMN03408296, study PRJNA278302) | terrestrial metagenome | isolation source: oil reservoir sample I1 | place: USA: Alaska, North Slope, Ivishak formation | collected 2013
GTACCATTTTGGAAGCGGCTGTTGGTGCTTGATGGATTGGTTAGGTTCTTGAAATCATAGCACTTTCAGCCGCTTTCTTTTATACCCTGTGAGAAATCCAGGTTAGCTTGGTTGGAAAACATAGGCTACTCAGGCTTAAGATGAGAAAACTACATTATCTCAGCATGCTCACTACCTGCTTTCTTGTAGGTGTACTCGGGAAACTTTCAGCTAATCAGGCCAAGCTTTCCCATCAGGTGGACAGCGCGATAACGGCTTAACGGGACATCCTGCCTTGTCTCCATCTCTGCGATGCTGCGCACACCTGCAGAGCCCTCGCTTTTGCGAAAGAGTTCTTTAACCTTGGCTATTTCCTTGGCTTTCGTGGCACACACAAGCCTTTTTTGAAAGTTCTATGCAATATTTAAAGCTGCTGCAATTTTCGCCAAACACGTCACACAGCTTTTTCACTGGGTAACTCGTCTTGAGTGAGAAGTGTTCAGGGAGTCCGACATCAAGAGAGCGGTAGCCTTTTTAGGTTGCCTTTTCCATCTCAATTTCATGGATGCGCTTTTCAGGCTCGCGAATTTTGAGCTAATCAGACGTCATGGGGGCTTTAGGGCTTTGCCCACTACTACTAAAGTACAACAATCTTGATACGGCTATTGCTTTGAGTGTCTCCGAGCTATGGCCGGCCAACACTGGAAGCCCTATCAAGCACATTTTCGCCTGGGGTGTTCTGCTAGATTTTCCGCACAATGACCAAGGCGGGATGCCGATCGCTAGCTATGCAGACTTCAAGGCGTTTGCGGAAACACTATATGAGGCATGGCCCGAGTTCCCAATGCTTGAGGACTTCTCTCCCGAGGCTGACTGGGGGCAAAGCAAAGTTCGCCTTGGCAAGAACTTCGTTCCGATTTTCTACGGTAGCTGCATTGAACGTACACCTGACTTTGTAGAAGCATTCCGCATTACTTACGCCTATGTTCCTGAGGCCCAAGCCCACATGGACCTCGCCGTTGCGTTGCAAGCTCGTATCATTGATTCGATACCCGACCTGGGAAACGCCACGGCTGGGGAAAGCGCAAATAGCCCATGTCGAAGTGCCCTCCGAAGAATTCTGGCTGAAATGCAGTGCAATGCTTCGACAGGTCGGTGATGATATTGCTGACTGGCGAGATAAGGCGGGGAGCGAGCTCGATACTCGCTTTGGCGCTTTCAAAGCACCACTGACCTCTAGCGCCTTCGGCGACGCAGTAATGCAGGGGGCGGCACTCCCCTTTCTAGCAGTCGAAATCGACGGCACTTGGGTACCAATGTCAGTTCGTAGCGCCCCTGGGGTCGTCATTGACCATTGGGCCAACAAAGAAGTAGTTGGCCCAATGGTCAACGCTCATACACATCGTAGGCTCGCTCGCTTCGTTGCTGAACGGTTACCTGGCACAGTTATGGGACCACAGCCGCCCAGTGACGCCACTTGCGTACAGTCTTGGGGTGGATGCAGTAGCGTCGACTCAGCGCCGTGACCGACTCCGTCGATCGCTGTATTTCTGTTCGGATGGCGTGCGTAGTCGTGACGCGTTTGTGCAGAATCTGAGCCATGGGTCATCCTCCGATAATGGTTTATAACTTAGACCATTACTCTTCGGGACCAAACACCTAGGGAGTTAGGGAATTAACGAAACAAAAAACTGGCTAGAGCCTCGCCAATATGGCTATTTCAAGCTCGGCCAAGCAAAAGCAGAAATCAGGCAATCCCAGAGGGCTCACGGCTTTCAGACCGACGATATGGTGAAAGCCATCATGGCAGATGGAGGCGGGTCGCACGAAAGGACCATGAGCAGCGTCGAGAGCGCCAAGCGCAGGGAATTTAAAAAGAGAAGGTAGAAGGGCGTTATTGTGGGTGGCGAGTAGATCCAGCGCCTCCCCAGCCATCTTTTCTAACGACCTTCAGGCGACTTACTCCTCCTCCTTTCTTTTCCTTCCCTTTCCTTACATTTCAGCCATTAACCTATCCAGCTGCTGCACCACCGTCAGGCTCGCAGATTCCATCTGCGCCAGCGCATCCGCCATCTCTTCTTGATCGCCTGACTGAGCGAACTCGATAGCACTCTTACCGTAGCGGTGCACATCCCTGTGAGGAGCATCTAACTGTTGGTACGCGGCCGAGTAGGCATAGCGCTTGCCTTCACCTTCAAAATACCATCGGCCCAAACGGCACTGGGTATGGTCTGCCAGCGACGTATCGTAAATGCGCAGCACGACCGCTTCATACACCTTGTTCTTGAATACAGCATGATCCAGCTTCACCGAATTAATAAAGGCTGTCTGGGTTTGGTTTTCAATAAACCGCTGCATCGACTGTGAATGGCCGGTGATATCATCCACAGAGCGTTCGACCTGATGGGTGGTTACCCGCGTTCCTTCCGCGCTTTTCTGGGTCTGCTGGGAAAGCGTCGACATGGTGGCCACCTGGTCAATGATTTCCTGCACCAGCTTACGGATCGAATCGCTAGCCAAGTGTGTCTGATTCGCCAAGTTACGAACCTCGCCCGCCACAACGGCAAACCCCCGCCCTGCCTCACCCGCCCGCGCTGCTTCAATCGATGCATTCAGTGATAACAGATTGGTGCGCCGGGAAACTTCCTGAATATCGCTAACCAGCTTTTCGATATTGGCCGTGGTGTGGGTTAACGCCTCAACGCCGTCAGTGTTTTGTGCAGCGCTTTGCAGCAAGGCAGAAGCTTCACGGTTGAGCTCTTGAACAGCGGCCAATGATTGCTGGGCGCTCTGTTCCACATCAGCCATCTTGGCATGTTGTACCGCCATGGTTTCTGCATTTTCTTGCAGCACCTGGCGAATAGCATCGAGCATTTCCCCACTCTTGATCTGCAAGACAGGTAAGCGCTGCAAGCTGACAGTATGGCGATCATTTCCGCTCACTGCCCTATGCAGGTTGAGAAGCTGTTGTTCTGATTCCAGGTTCTTAGACGCCGATACACGGCCTGAGTCGCGCTGTTTGAATAACCTGTCGAACACCGCTTACCTCCTCAATTTCAATGGGAAAAGTGTCATTAATAAGACATAACCTATGGCGCAATATTAAACTTATATTAACCGACATTAAAACTACATTAACTTAGACCAATAGATATCCCGATTTCAGGCATGCATTGGGGCTGTTCTATGCGTTCAGGCGCAGAGCCTGCTAGCCCCTAGCGATACACAGGTATAAAAAGGCCAGCATCATGTTCTACTTTAGAAAAACATTTATGCAATATCGAAAGATTATTTTGTAATATAGCGTAATGTTTCTTAGCTTTTTAATTCCTGCCACAGCTGCTGCTCTTGAGGTCTCGCATGCTCAACACCCTGTTTAAAATGACGATTAAACGTCGCTTAATCCTTATGATGGCGACCATGTTAGCGCTCATGCTGGTCATTGGTGCGCTTGGCTTTAGCGGCATGTCGTCGTCTAACCAAGCGGTTGACACCATTTATCAAGAAAACCTTAAGCATACCCAGCAAATTGCGCATCTCAACGAACGTGCAAAAGATATGCTGTTAGAACTCTCATTAGCCGGGCAGCACGAGCCAACCCTCGCGGTCAGTGCGTTACACGACCACCCTGTTCAGCTGCATATCGACAATATCAACCATAACGCAACGCTAATTGATACCGCTTGGCAGGGATATGTTTCGCAACCTTTATCCGACGCAGGAGAAGCGTTAGCTGATCGATTTCAAAAACACTATTGGCAATTGCAGCACACGGTCGAAGCCGCTTTGCCCTTTTATGAGGCCAGTGATTACGACAATGGCAATGAAGTAGCGTTTACTCAGGCGCTGCCCGCTTACCGGGTGCTCAATGAGACGTTAGATGAAATCATCAACCTTGAAGAGCGTGAAGCACAAGCGGCTTATCAAGACGCAGTGGCGCATGCTGCCTCTATGCGCAACTTGATGTTGGGCGCGCTGGTCGTTGCCATCCTTTTGGCAGGGCTACTAAGTTGGATTCTTATCCAGCGCATTATTCAACCGCTTGCCCAAGCGCGTCGGCACTTTCACGCCATGGCAGAAGGCGACTTAACGCAGAGCATTCGTCATACACACCATGATGAAATCGGCGATATGCTAGATGAGCTTGGGGATATGCAGCATAAGCTTCAGGGGTTAATTGGCAGCATTCAAGCTTCTGCCGGTGCTATTTCAACGGCATCTGGCCAAATTTCCTCAGGCAACGTTGACCTCTCTCAACGCACAGAAGAACAGGCCTCTAGCTTACAAGAAACCGCAGCCAGCATGGAGCAGGTCGCAGCAACGGTAAAAAACAACACTCAGCATACCGGTGAAGCCAACCAACTAGCACACGCTGCCAGCCGCTCTGCGCGCTATGGTGGAGAGAACGTAACGAAAGCGGTCAGTAAAATGGAAGAGCTGAATGAGAGCTCAGAAAAAATCAGTGGCATTGTTTCGCTAATTGATGGCATTGCCTTTCAAACCAACATTTTGGCACTGAATGCTTCTGTAGAAGCCGCTCGCGCAGGAGAACAAGGCCGCGGGTTTGCCGTTGTCGCCCAAGAAGTGAGAAACCTTGCCCAACGCAGCGCCGATGCAGCCAAACAGATTCAGCAGTTAATCGTCGAAAACAATCAAGTAGTCGGCCAAGGCAGCGAACTGGTAACCGCCGTTGGCGACTCCATGGCAAAAATCGTTGCCAATATCGATAAAGTGTCTGGGTTAATGGAAGATGTTAGTCGTGCGTCTGATGAACAGACCTCTGCGATTGATCAGATGAGCATTGCCATTAATCAAATGGATGATGTGACCCAGCAGAACGCTTCTCTCGTTGAACAAACAGCGACGGCTTCAGCTTCCATGGAAGAGCAAGCGCGAGATTTAGCGGAAGCGGTGGCCTTTTTTAAGGTAGCCAAAACGCAAACGTCACAGCCAGTAACGACACCGCGCAAAAGTTACGCGCTGCCAGAAAGGCCTCAACAAACCGACAGGCAATCCGCCAGGCAGCCCGCCACTTCATCAAATGATGACTGGGAAACGTTCTAAACTCACCCGGAACACTCACCATAAACATAGCGCAATAGCTTTAGGCAACAAGGCCGCCCCGAATGGAGCGGCCTTTTCCATATACAACAAGCATCCGGCATTGACCAAAAAATTGTCACACGTCATCAATGCGCAATTCTGACAGGCCAGCCAGGTACCCTGGCCAAGCATTATTTGGTTATACTGGCCCTCCATTTGCTGCACTGCAGCGCAGACAAAGGCGTAAGACGATGTCCAACTCCCCTTTCTCACTTCAAGGTAAGGTAGCTTTGGTATGCGGGCTCGCCAACCGCGAAAGCATTGCCTTCGGCTGTGCACAAGCGCTGCATCAGGCAGGTGCCCGAGTAGTGGTCACCCACATGCCCGGCGCAGAGCGCTTTGTGCAAGATCTCACCGGCGACCTGGGCGACGCCGAGCTGATGCCCTGCGACGTGCAGGATGATGCCCAGCTCGCCGCCTTGTTCGCGCATATCGCTAGCCAGTATGAGCGCCTGGATGTGGTGGTTCACTCTATTGCCTACGCTCCGCCCGAGGACCTGCGCGGTCGCCTTGTTGATGCCTCTCGGGGAGGCTTCCTGATGGCCATGGATATTTCCTGCCACTCCTTCCTGCGCATGGCGCGCCTGGCCGAGCCGCTGATGCCCACGGGCGGCACCCTGCTCAACATGTCCTACTTGGGTGCTGAACGGGTCGTGGAAAATTATGCGCTGATGGGTCCGGTAAAGGCGGCGCTGGAGTCGATGACCCGCTATATGGCGGCCGAATTAGGCCCCCAGGGCATTCGTGTTCATGCCGTTTCCCCGGGGCCAATTCGCACCCGCGCCTCTTCCGGGCTCAAGGACTTCGACACCCTGGCCGACACCAGCGAGGCTCGCGCTCCGCTGCGCCGCCTGGCCACTGTTCAGGATGTCGGCAACGCCGCGGTCTACCTGGCCTCTTCTGCAGGTGCCGCCACCACCGGCAGCGTCCACTACATCGATGCCGGTGACAATATTCTCTATTGAAGTGCTGAACTTTTCCCTTTTACGGCGCACCTGCTGCACTAACGCAACAGGTGCGCTAAAGGCACCTCCACCTCCTGAGCGCGGTTTAGCCATTGCAATAAAATAATAGCGCGTTCTTCACCGTTACGGGCGCGTTCAAGCTGCTGGTGGAAAATAGCGGTTTGGCCGGCGAATGGCCCCGTTTCAACGGTTATTTCTTCCCCAGTAGTAAATGCGGGTGCCGCTGATGCGGGGTCTTCACGATGCTTTAACTGCGCAATCAGCTCATCGGCAATAACGGCGGGCTGGTTGCCAAACATTAAAATACGGCTAACCCCCCGAGTAGAGCGAATAGGCCGCCAATTGCTTTGCACTTGGTCAAGATGAATAAACAGGTAATACGGAAAAAGAGGCTCTACCACCCACGCAAGCTTTTTGTTGCGCTTCTTGCGGCACTTTAGCGTTGGATGAAAAACATCAAAGCCCTGATTTAAAAGATGCGCTTCGGCACGAAAAGATTCACCGCCTTTGCACTGAATGGCATACCAGCGCGCTGGCGTGGCATCGGGCTGGTTCACGGGCATAGCAGCTCATCCTCGTCATCAGGAACCTACATGTAGATTAGACCACGTGGCATCATACGCACGCAAAGAGGTTAAATAAAGTGAGCCTTCCCACGTTAATACATAGCCTTCTCTTCCATCCTTTCGCACTTGCAACAACTACCTTCTGCCAATGTAAGCATTATCTTACAACCACCGCAGCTTATCGCTTACAAAGCCCACAACCACCCTTATAAACAAGTCTTTTAAACAAGCATTTTGCCATTATTTCTGACCAAATCTCATAGTGTAATTCTAAGCCTTAGAGGGTATATTGGCGGGAATAAATCCATCTAGCGCCGTAATACTTTTTCGGTGTTTTCTCATTGCCCGAGATTTTTTTCATGACGCAACACTTGGATCTCAACGAAGCTATTCAGGTCAAGACCTCCCTGAAAGTGCTGCCCCCCGGCATGTATACCATTCGCTATTTAGGTACGCGCCCGACCGGCTCCGTTGAAGCTAATGGCAAGCGCTCCGCCAATATCCCCTTGGCGCTGTCTCAGGCACCGATTCACATGCCAGGCGAGATCGAATTTATCTGTCCAGAAGGCGTTTCTCACCAAACGCTTTCGGCACCCGGCGATTATCTCATTGCCCATGTTAAACGTGGCGATGCCGTGCTAGCTGCCAGCAAATATGCCCCTAAGCCATTGGCAGGAAAAGTGGACGTACAGTGGCGCATCGAATCACTTCAGCAACCCACTGCTGAAAGCAATGGGGCCGCCGTGAAAACTCCCCAAAAGCATGCTGCGCCCTCAACCAAGCGCGCCAGCCTACAAGCAGCAAAAACATCCGCACTGCCTGTAAAACTAACCGGCCATATTGAACACCGGGGTGATGTCACGGTGGGTAGCGGAGAATGGCTGGGTGACCCTAAAGGCAAAGCCCGCCTTGAAGGCCTGTTAATTGAATGGCAAGACTCCCCTGCCGGGGTGGAAATTATTGGTGCTTGCCGGGCGGGTAACCAGACCCTACAAGCAAAAGGAAATAGTTACCTGGGTACCCGGCGTCAAGCAGCGCCGATTACTCAGCTCGCATTATGCCTAAGCGGGAAAAACGCCGCGCTTTACCATTTAGACGCAGAAGCCGTTTTCTCCGATGGTAGCCGTCATGCATTAGGCGCAAAAGAAGCCGTGCAAGCTAACGCTGAAGGCCATCTGGTCGCGGTTCGCGTAGCGGTTACTGCGGCAATGGCAACCACTGCACCAAGCCAAGCGACCCCATCACCGGCTCGCTCTGCCTGGCTAGACCCGCAAGCAACCTACATAACTAAAGCTTAACGTTACCCGTGTAATCTTATGTTTTAGACGTAATACATAAGAAGGCGATGCTCTGAACAAAGAGCGCGGGTATAACACCAGCGTTCTATATGGCTAAACCATTAATTAAAGGCGATTAAGTATGGCGCAATACGATAATACGGCTGCTATCTCCGAAGCTTTTGAGCAAGCTTCTTACAGCCAAAACCTAAAAAACGCGGTTAGCTCGCTGTTGTCTCAGTTTGGCGACAACGCCTCCGGCCAGCAGGTCACCAGCGTGCAAGATGCACAAGCAAGCACGGCTGATGCGCTTTTCCTTCGCTTAGATGAAGGTCAGCGCGGCACCACGGACGCCCCGATTGTATTTGACGATTCCGGTCGCGAAGGCGGTCGTGCGTACGTATTTGAAGGCGACGATGGCGTTGTGGCTCAGTTCAATACCGTCGAGCGCGTTATTATCGGCACCAATGGCGATGATAGCTTCACCGTTGAAGGCGACCGTAACACCACGGTTGACGGCGGCGCGGGCAACGACACCATTACCGCAAGCGGCGGCGATGACTCCATCACCGGTGGCGCAGGTAACGATTCCATCTCGGCAGGTGCGGGTAACGACTCCATCTACGGCGGTGCAGGCGAAGACGTTGCCGTATTTGAAGGCAATGAAGCGGACTACACCATCGAGCAAGATGGCGGCCTGGTCACCGTAACGCACAATGAAACCGGTGACGTAAACGAAGTTGTAAACGTTGAAACGCTGAAGTTTGATGATAACGACAACTACTCCATTGAGCAGAGCAGCGATGTTCAAGCGCTGGTCACCCTGTACAAGCAGCTGTTTAGCGACACCGATGCACGTACTCAGAACGGTGAAGGCCAAGCCGACCTGGAAGGCCTGCAGTACTGGTCTGACCGCGCTGGCGAAGGCGTATCTCTGGGTCAAATCGCCCTCAGCATGCTCAACTCTGATGAAGCGGGCAACAAGCTGGATGCGCTGGATCTCAACACCAGTGAAGGCATTGCCGCTGTTATTGACATGCTCTACACCGATGTCTTGGGCCGTAGCGCTGATAACGTCGACACAGAAGGCCGTGACTACTGGATCAGCCAGGCAACCGAAGAAGGCGTGTCTCTGGAAGTTATCGCGACCGAGTTCGTGGCATCCGAAGAACTCCAGGATCAAACCGTTCAAGCGAGCGATTGGGACTTCCTGATCTAAGCCGAGAACACAGCCAACGCAACACGCAAAGGCTGAGGCAAGGATGCCGAAATGGGGGCGAAAGCCCCCATTTTCTTCTTTTATGCCATTAGGGAAACCCCTCAACCCAGCTCAACAAGGGCCAACGTTTTCACCTAATGCCATAATTTAGTTTACTTTTAGGCGTGCTGCACTGTGCAAGACACCTTCGATCACTTTCATCGCCACGTTGAGGCACAGATTGCCAAGCGCGAGTACGCCTTAGCGTTTGATTGCCTGCAAGGCGGCCTGAGCGATAGCCGGACACACTCCGAAGCCCTGCTATGGCTTGGCGTGCTCGGTATTCACGCCAATCGCCCCGCGCTTGCTCAATCAGCGCTGGGTGCGTTGATGTTTATCGAACCCGATGCCCAAGCCGTACAACTGCTTGCCCGCACGCTGAGTGGCCGCCAAGCAGCAGCCTTTCACAGCGAAGCTTACCGTTGCGAGCCCACCTCAAACACCACGCTGGCGGCGTACCTGGCCTGCGGTCAACATAAGCAATTATTAGAACGCCATGCCTCTCAGCATGAACCTAATACAATGGCAATGTTCGCGCCCTTTTATGCACGGTACTTCGGGTTACCCTGCGGTAGCGTGTGGCAGCAAGGCACACGGCTTAACGGCTGGTGCCTTTCAAACGCTTCTGACGCTACTGCACCCAAGCTTACCCTCAGTGCTAATGGTCGGCACATGGCGCTACCTCTGAAGCAACACCAGCCGCTTGCGGCCACAGCCATGAACGTGCACTGGTTTGAAGTAGAGCTGCAAGGCGCACCTGTCTCCTCGCTCTTGAAAGTCGTTGTAGAAGACACCGCTATAAAAGACATAGCTGTGGAAGAAAAACCGCTACTGGGCAGCCCGGTACAATGGCAGCCTCTAGCACCACCAGCGGTAACAACCTCCAAACATAAAGCGCCTGCCGTTGCGGTACTTATCCCCGTTTATAAAGGCCATGCCGAAACCCTGGCCTGCGTGGAAAGCGTGTTGCAAAGCCGTGCCGCCAACACCACCGCGTTTCGTGTGGTGGCGATTAACGATGCCAGCCCCGAACCCGCCCTGATTAGCGACCTACAGCAACTAGCCGATGCGGGCCATATCGAGCTTTACCATCAGGCGCAGAACCAGGGCTTCATCGGCACCGTCAATCATGGACTCGGCCTTTGCGCGGGCAGCGATACTATTTTGCTCAATGCCGACACCCTGGTGCATGGCAGCTGGCTCGATAGGCTCAATGCCGCGGCCTACCGCCACCCTGATACTGCCTCGGTCACGCCGCTAAGCAACAACGGCGAACTCATGAGCCTGCTGGCCCCCTGCGAACCGGCCGCCGCGCTTACCCCCGCGCAGCTAGCTGGCCTCGATAATGCCGCTCAGGCAGCCAATAACAGGGAAGGCCAGCAGGATATCGAGATTGATACCGGTTGCGGCTTCTGCTTGTACCTCCGCCACGATGCCCTAGCGGAACAAGGCGGGCTCGACCCTACCCTGATTCGCGGCTACGGCGAAGAATCCGACTGGTGCTACCGCGCCCACGCCAATGGCCGCCACCACCGGGGGGCACTGGATGTAGTGGTCGCCCACCAGGGTGGCGTCTCCTTCGGCGATGAAAAACGCCTAAGGGTTAAGCAAAACCTGGCCGTGCTTGAAAAGCGCTACCCCAACGCCGAGCGCCGCTTCCATGCCTGCCTAAAAGCCGACCCCATGCGCCCTGGCCGTACCCGCTTACTGCGCTACTGGCTGCGCCAACAGCCGCTTTTGGCCATAAGGCCCAGCGGCATGAACAGCCCCATGCTGTGGCCCAGCCTGGCCCAGGCAGAACGCGCCCTAAAAGCCCCCGAATGCGATATCGCCCTGGCGCGTAGCGGGCAGCGGGAACTAACGCTAAGCGGCAGCCAGCCACATGCATGGCGGTTTACTTACCGCCTGCCAGAACAGCGCGCGGCGCTTGAAGCCGACCTGCAAACACTCAGCATTTACTCGCTAGCACCCACTACCCAATCACTGGGCCAATGGTTGGCTAGCGTACTGCCCAGCATTCAGCTAACGGCTTGCCAAGCGCCACAAGCGCCACAAGTACCAGCGGCACAGAGCATACCAACGCCAAGCAACGAGGCTATTTTCACGCCCCCCACCACCGGCACCTTGATTGCCGTGGCGGGCCAGCCGGAAAGCCTCAACCAGCCGGAACTGGCTGAATTGGCCGCAACGCTTGCCACCCAGCAGCAGGAGATTTACCTCCTGCCGCTCAACCACCCAAGCTGCACCGCCAGCCCGCTGTTAAACAGCGGCAGCGTCTTCGTAGTACCGCTGGCTACCAGCCGCTACCAAGAGCGCGTAGCACTATGCCATGCGCACCTACCGCTCAACGCCGTGCTGCTGCTGGATACCCAACCCGCCACCTTGGCGGATGCCACGTGGCTGAGCGAAAAACAGCCGCTTACCTGGCTGGTGCCGGAATACCTGGATAGCCACGCCCTACAGCACGCGTTACCCCATGCCTGGGTACGCCTGCCCAGCTTGCTAAGCCTGGCAGAACACAGCGAAGTAACTCCCAGTACCCCGCCAGCCGCCGAAACATTGAGTAGCGCACCAGGAGCCAGGGCATGACGCACACCTCTTCACACGCCAGCGCCCAAGGCCGCATTACCCAACTGGCGGGCAGCCTTGTGCAAGGCTGGGTGCACGATAAAAGCGCCCCGCAGCAGCAATGGGCCATAGCACTTATGGCCGAAGGCCAGTTGCTCGCACTAGCCCACGCTGACCACTACCACCCGGCAGCTCCCGGCAACGGCATGCACGGCTTCAAAGTGATGCTGAGCGACACCCAGCTACAGCACAGCAGCACCATTAGCCTAACCCTGGCCAATCACCGCCAGGTGCTAGATACCTTGCGCCTGCCCGCTCAGCCCATGACCGAACACACCGATGCCAGCGCCCGAGTGCAATGGCAGCCAGGGCTAACCCTGCGCGGCTGGCTGGTAGAACCAGAAGCACCGCATACCGCACTGAGCGTTACCGCCTACGCCGGAGAGCAGGCCGTGGCAACGGCCAAGCCCAGCCGCTGGCTCAACCATCATAACCAGTACGTGGAAGCCGCCTTTACCCTTACCCTGCCGCTAAGCATGGCCGATGGCGAGCCACATGAACTCACCATCAAAGACAGCCAAGGCCGCGAACTCAGCGGCAGCCCCTTAATAGTGCAGGAGTGGCCGCAAGGCTTAGCCCCCTGGGTCACCCAGCTGGTGCCCAAACTGCCCAGCCATGCGCTTTCACTGCTGAAAAAACAGCTCGACCGCTACGAACAGTGGCTACCCCGGGCCGCCGGGTTAAACGATTACCCCGCGTGGCAGAAGGCGTTTGCATTCACCGCCAGCCCCCGCGTAGTGCAGCCCGGCACTATCGGCCTGCTATGGCTGGGCGAACCCACCCCAGAAGTGGCCAAGCAAAGCGCGGCAGGAAAAAGCCCTTGGGAAAAGCAGCTTAAAGTACGCCATTATGTGCTCAACCCCGCCGAGCACGCAGCGAATAGCGCCAGCTACCAAGCCCTGCTAAATGAAGCCTGCCAAGCGTGTGATGCCGTGGCCCAGTTAGAAAGCGGCGACACCCTGGCAGAACACGCCCTAGCCCTGGCCTGGAACGCCCTGCAACAAGAAGGCACCCAGCTGGTATACAGCGACTTCGACATGCCGGTAGCGGATATGCCAGAAGCGAACGGCCAAGCGCGCCAACCCGCCTGCCTGCCCGCCTGGGACCCAGAGCGCCACTGGGGGCAAGATTACTTAAACGGCGGCCTATGCCTGGTGCGCAGCAATTTGCTCAAGCAAGCCGCCCACCCCGCCGCCTGCTTTGAGGAATTCAGCTACGCCGCCATTGAAGCGCTAAACGCCGCCGGCCACCCCGAAACCACCGTGGTGCACCTGCCGGAAATCTTACGCCAGCGCGCCGCCCCTTGGCCGCAAGCCACCAGCGATGCCCAACTGGCCCGCCTGCAAGCCCGGCTGCAACGCCAGGATGCCCAGGCCACATTAAGCCGCCATGGACAGCATACCGGCCTATACCGCCTGGAACGCACCCTTGAACAGTGGCCAAGTATTACGCTAGTGATTCCCACGCGGGATGCCCTGGCCCTACTGCGCCGCTGTATCGACACCCTGCTGGAACACACCGACTACCCCGGCCACGTTCAGCTACTGGTGGTAAACAACAACTCCCAGCACCCCGAAACCCATGAGTACCTAGCCCAGCTACGCCAACGCCCCGCCCAACCGCTAGGGCGCGGCCAGCTAACGTTCGATGTGTTGGACCACCCGCACCCGTTCAACTACGCCGCCATCAACAACGCCGCCGTTGAACAGTGCAAAAGCGAACTGATCGCCCTGGTGAATAACGACATCGAAGCGCTGCACCCAGAATGGTTAAGCAATATGGCCGCACTACTGATGCGCCCTGGCACCGGCGCAGTGGGTGCCAAGCTACTCTGGCCCAACGGCATGGTGCAGCACGGCGGTGTGCTGGGCGGGCAATACGGCGGCCTGGCCGGGCATGTTGGCAACAGCTGGGAAGCGCACGACGCCGGTTACTTGGGCATGAACCAACTGACCCAACGCTTCAGCGCCGTAACGGCCGCCTGCCTGCTGCTACGCCGTGCGGACTATCACGCCGTGGGCGGGCTGGATGAGCGTGCCTTCCCAGTCGCATTTAACGATGTGGATTTATGCCTGAAGCTGCGCAGGTTGGGCCTGAATATTCTCTGGACACCGGAAGCCCAGCTGATTCACGCCGAATCCGCCACGCGCGGCAAAGATGAAGCCCCGGAAAAAGCCGCCCGCGCCCAGCGTGAAATGGCCAACCTGCGCAACCGTTGGAGCAACGCCCTGCTCACCGACCCAGCGTATAACCCCAACCTGGGCCTCGATATCGCGGCAGCACCTTACACCACGCTGGCACTGCCCCCGCGCAGCCGTAACGCCCGCACCAACGCGCTAAAACGCTAACACAAAGCGGCTTGCCCCACGGCGAACGGACACGCCCTGGGCCACATAACGCGCCACGTGCGCTAAGCGAGACCTAAAAAAGGTTTTGCCTGGCGGTAGCGTGCCTGCTCGTGATGACAACCAGGCCGGTTCATGTGTCATTGCGAGGAGGCACGACGAAGCAATCTCAGCGTAGATGGCTGCAACATTTACACCAAGGAACACACCCATGACCATGACCGCCGCCGACCTCAACGCGCTGCGCCCTGCCCTACAACAGCGTGAAAACAAGCGGTTTTTGAACGTAGGCTGCGGCAGCGCAGGGCCAGAACGGCTACCCGAATGCTTCCAACAAGCCGACTGGCAGCAAATCCGCCTGGATATCAACCCAGCGGTAAAGCCCGATATTATTGCCAACCTCACGGATCTTTCTGCCGTGGCAACCGACAGCATAGATGCCGTGTATTCATCGCATAACATCGAACACCTCTACCTGCATGAAACCGTGATCGCCCTACAAGAGATGCACCGCGTGATACGCCCCGGCGGCTTTCTACTCATCACCCTGCCCGATTTACAGCAAGTCGCGCAGCTAGTGGCCCAAGGCAAGCTCAGCGAAGAGATCTACCGCTCCCCCGTAGGGCCGATTACCCCGCTAGACATGCTCTACGGCCACCAAGCCTCAGTAGCGAATGGCAACACCTACATGGCCCACAAAAGCGGGTTCGACAAGCACAGCCTAAGCACCGCCCTGCTCAACGCCGGGTTCAACGAAGCACGGGTAACCGCCGACACTCACTACAACCTGTGGGGCTACGCCCAAAAAGCCTGAGCCGTGTCATTGTGAGGAGGCACGACGAAGCAACCTAAAGCCAGCGGCGGAGGCTACCAACGGGAGCGGCTAGACACACCTTCTAAATCCCCTGTAGCGGATAATTGCGAAAAATCCTTTATAGAGGATAAGATGCTTATTATCCGCCATGAGGGATAGCCCTGAATAATAGCCATGAAAATTACCTCACCCGATATGCTGGCCAAGGCCTTGAAAGAAGCGCGCATCCATAATGGCATGAGCCAGAAGGATGCCGCCGAACAGGTTGGCATCAAGCAAGCCACAGTCTCCGCTTTCGAAAATCACCCGGAAAAAAGCCGAGTTGAAACGCTCTTCAAGCTGATGGCCGCCCTCGGGCTAGAGTTGCATGTGGCAGAGAGAGAGAGTAGGCAAAGTGAACAGTTGTGGGAGGAGGAGTGGTAGCACGTGGCTAACCTGACGGTAGCACTCAACGGTATCGAAGTGGGCCTACTGAACCTTGATCGTTCCGGTGCCATGGCTTTCCGCTATCTGCCTGAATGGCTAGACCGCCCCGGCGCACGCGCTATTTCATTATCCATGCCGCTATCTTCGGCAAGCTATCGTGGAGCGGTGGTCTACAACTTCTTCGTTGACATCCTCCCCTCCCTCAGCTTGCGCTGCCGCCTACGGCGGAAAGGAAGGGGATTCCCAGGTTGTTACCTTCCTGATTTCTGCTTCCAAGACGGCTGCCCGAGGGAATGGCTTGGTTATCGCCGCAAAAGTCCCGCAGTGGGGATTTTTACGGTGACGAACCAACGCCTATCCCCCAGGTCTCACGTCGTCTCCACAGACGTAACTTTCCGAGTGCCCCTCGGTAGGTCGTGTCGACATGGGCATTATAGCACTGTACAAAACATCAGCAAGGGCATCCTGCGGATGCCGCGCTATTCATCCGCTCACTAAAAGTAAGCGGTTTTCCGCGCTAACTGATAACCTGCTGCCTGACTCCGAGGCGATTCGCGCCAGGATGCAGGCAAAATTTCAGCTGGCGACCGGGCACCCCTTTGATCTTCTCGCCGCCGTGGGTCGTGATTGTATCGGCGCTATTCAGCTGTATCCCGAAGCAGATGCCATACCCGATGTTCGACAGGTCACAGCAGAGCCGCTGGATGAGGCGGATATCGCGACATTGCTCAGCCGCTACCAGGATTTGCCGCTTGGCATGAATCGTGAAGGAGACTTCAGAATCTCCCTCGCCGGGGCGCAGGAAAAGATGGCCCTGCTTTGGCATCGGGAGCGCTGGCATCGGCCATTATTTGCCACGCCAACCAGCCACATCTTCAAGCTGCCCATTGGGTTTCTCAGTCACAGCAATATCGACCTTCGCGATAGCAACGAGAATGAGTGGCTATGTCTGAAGATTCTCGAGGCCTTTGGAGTGCCGGTAGCTAACGCCGAGCTGGCGCGCTTCGAACAGCATACCGTGCTGGTGGTAGAGCGATTCGACCGACGCTGGTCGAGCGACGGCAGCTGGCTGATGCGCCTTCCCCAGGAGGACTTTTGCCAGGCACTGGGCATTGCACCGGCGCTGAAGTATGAGAACGACGGTGGGCCAGGCATCAAAACAGGCATGGAACTGCTGATGGGTTCCCAGCAGGCCATGAGCGACCGGGAGAACTTCTTTAAGGCTCAGATCATGTTCTGGCTGTTGGCCGCCATCGATGGGCATGCCAAGAATTTCAGTTTGTTCATCGAGCCACAAACAGCTTACCGAATGACACCGCTCTATGACGTTATTTCCGCCTACCCCCTCATGGCAAAAGGGGGCCTTCCCGAAGCAAGGGTCAAGATGGCGATGTCGCTGAAAGGGAAGAACCGGCACTATCGCTGGGCGCGCTTCTCTCCACGCCACTTTTTCAGCACGGCCCAGCATGTGGGGTTTTCTCGGCAACGAACGCTGGCAATCATACAGAGCATACTCGAACAGGCTGACGCAGCCATGAGCAGGGTAGAAGCGCTGCTGCCAGATGATTTTCCTGCAACCGTGAAGGCACCCATCATGGAAGGACTGGGTCGACAGCTCGAGATACTGGAAAAGGATATGGACCAGTGACGCCAGCCCCTCGTGTCATTGCGAGGAGCCTGCGACGAAGCAATCTCAAGCCAGCGCAAGAGCAGCCGTATGAAAAAACCACATAGCCACGACCAAAATTTCAAAAACCTCATTCTCGATTACCCCCTTCAAGCGCTGTCATTCTTTGCGGCAGAAGAGGCAACGGATATAACGCCCGAGGTGCGCATTACCCCGATACGCCAAGAGCAGTTAAAAGAGCGCCTAGGGGATCGTTTTCACGAACTTGATGTACCGCTACTGGTAGAATGGCCAGATGGCAAGCGCGAAGCACTGCTGTTCGTACTCGAAGAAGAAACTAGCCCCAAACGTTTCTCTATTCATCGCTTAGCCCATTACACCTTGCACCTCAGCGAACTATTTAATACCCACAGAGTGGTTCCCGTCGTGATCTTCCTGCACGGGCATCAGCACCTAACAGATAGCCTACATATTAAAAGCGAACGCCATAGCTACTTACAGTTTCACTACCTGCAAACCCAGCTGGATCGCCTACCTGCCACGCAGTTCATGAAGAGCGACAATTTAGTAGCGCGGCTTAACTTACCCAATATGCAATGGCACGAAACAGAAAAAATCGAAGTTTACGCCAAGGCAATTCAAGGCCTGCTAACCCTAGAGCAAGACACAGAAAAGCAACTAAAATATATAGACTTTGTCGATATCTACAGCAACTTAAGTGACGACGAAAGGCAGGCCTACCGAACACGCTACCCGCAGGAGGAACGCCACATGGCCGGATTAGCAGACAGGCTCCGCAATGAAGGCATGCAACAAGGCATGCAACAAGGCATACAGCAAGGAATGCAAAAAGGCCTTCACGAAGGCATTGAAGGTGCGCTACGCCTTCAATTGAAGCTGAAGTTTGGCGAGCTACCCGAATGGGCAGAAACAAAGCTGCAACAGGCATCGGATCAACAGCTCACCCACTGGCTGACTAAGATTCTAAATGCCAACAGCCTCACCGAACTCCTCGCATAAAGACAACCTCTACGGAGGGCCACGTCATTGCGAGGAGCCTGCAACGAAGCAATCCACACCAGCGGGGCGGCACCGGGCCCGCCCCGTGTCATTGCGAGGAGGCACGACGAAGCAATCTCAGCCAGCGGCGGCACCGAGCCCACCCCGTGTCATTGCGAGGAGGAACGACGAAGCAATCTCAGCCAGCGGCAACAAAAAATACGTTGAGCGACTCGGCCAACCACCTACGGCCTTAGCACTATTCAATTCACGACAAATACCACCATTTGTGAACAAAGGCGTAGCGCACCATAATGCCCACAACCGCCGCAAAAGAATGGGCACGTGAATGGATGAGGGTAGCCTTAATGAGTGAAGTAACTGATGACAGCCTTGAAAGCGAAACAGGTCTGGAGCCACATTCCGAAGAAATTTACCCGGATGCCGTCATTAAGGTGAGCCGCGACCAGTACAGCACGTTTGAAATCAAGCGCATGATCGAGGAGACAAAAGAGCTCATTTTAGCCCCCGAATTTCAACGCAACAGCGTGTGGAAAATTGAACAAAAGCGCGAACTCATTGAAAGCTTATTAATGGGGATACCCATTCCCGTCATTTACGTCTTTGAGAATGAGCAAGGTATCAAGCAAATGGTGGATGGCAGGCAGCGCACCAGCGCCATCATTGACTTTATGAATGGCAAATTTGCACTCGAAAAGCTAAGTATGCTGCCGGATTTTGACGGGTTCCGGTTTAAAGACCTCCCCCCGTTATACCGCAGCAAGCTAGAGCGTTATCAACTGCTGGTATACGTGATTGAGCCCCCCACACCAGAACGGGTGAAATACGACATTTTTGATCGAGTCAACCGTGGCGGCACACAGCTTAACAACCAGGAAATGCGTAATGCTCTTTATTCAGGCCCTGCCACACAGCTGCTCAAAAAATTGAGTCAACTACGCTCATTTAAAAATGCAACAGGCAATAGTGTAAAAGCCACAAGAATGCGCGACCAGTATTTAATACTTCGCTTTCTCGCGTTTTACTTATTGCGTACCAGGGCAGTCAGCTTCAATTACCGAAGCAACCTGGATGAATTTCTCGCGTTCATTATGCGCTACTTAAATAAAACCGACACAGCAACCCATGAACAGTTAAGCCGCGTATTTAATGACGCCATGCAACGCGCCTATAGCGTACTAGGGGAAGACGCATTTCGCTTCGCTATTACCAATGCCCACCGCCGCCCAGTCAACATGGCACTGTTTGAATGCCTAGCGTACTTATTCACACTCATGCCCGCTCAACAGTGCGATGAGCACATGCTTGCTCAAGAAGTTACTGATTTGAAAAGTGATTTTGACGCAGGGGACTACTTCCGCAACCGAGTGGATAGCACCACCAGCGTGGAATACCGGTTTTCCAGCGTAGAAGCACTGCAGAAGGAACTCGCATGTTAACGCACATCGACATTCACGCTTACAAATGCATTGAGCATCAAGCTTTTCAGTTAGCGCCATTAACCCTGGTAACCGGCACCAATTCATCCGGTAAATCCACGCTACTGCAAGCGGTATTAATCGCTATAGGCAGCAAGCCACAGAACCACCTGGCCTATTTAAGCGAAGCGATCAAACCCTACGTGCAGCTAGAAGAAGTACTCTGCCGCACAGCCACCGCCCGAGAAGTGCAGATATACCTAAGCGATGATAAGGCAAAACAGTTACACGCCTGGATTACCGAAACCGGCGCAAGCGTCATCCACGACCCAAGTATCACCTTAAGTTACGAAGAAACCCTGTTCTATTTATCAGCCGACCGCAGTGGCCCCGAAGAACTGGCGTCACTCAATAAAACGCTCGCTATCGGCCAACATGGGCAATATGCCATTGGGTACTTTGAGCTCAACAAAGACAAACCGTTGCACGAAGCACTTATCAAGCCAGAAGCCGCAGCACAAACCTTAAAAGCACAGCTAGCCTGGTGGCTTAGCTACATTACCGATGTAGCATGCGAGCCAAGAACAGAAAAAGTCACCAGCACCAGTGTAAAACTCAGCTTTACCATGGGAGAGCTGGGCGAGGTTTCACCGCGAAACACCGGCGCAGGCAATAGCTATTTATTAAAACTGTTAATTATGTGCCTAACGGCCAAACCGGGGCACCTGTTACTGATTGAAAACCCCGAGATTCACCTGCACCCAGGGGCACAGTCCCGGCTAGGAAGCTTGTTGGCATTTTTAGCCGCGCGCGGCGTACAGCTCATGGTAGAAACCCACTGCGAACACTTAATCAACCGCGTTCGCTATGAGGTCTACCAACAGCAGTTAAACGCCCAAGACGTAGTGCTGTACTACAAACCCAGCGTAGCAGAGCCCTTCACCACGCTAGGCATACTGCCCAGCGGGCATTTCTGTGATGAACATCGCCAAGCGGTGAACTTTCCCACCGGCTTTTTTGACTCCACCTTGAGCGAGCTGCTGGAGATAGGCTGATGGACTACACGTTAGCGATGGAAGACGACCTATTAAAAGCCTTCCATAACTTTAAAAGGGGGCTACTTGGCGAAACCAGCACGGCGCTTATTCAAAACCTACTACGGCTTTACCACCCTCCACATATCACCAGCGTTCAACAGCTGAAAAAGGTAGGTATAGACGATCGTATTCTTTTTCAACAACTGGCAAGCCAGGGTTTTGTTAACCAAACACCGCAGGAACTAGCCCAACGCACACGTTACAAGCTATTGCTGAGCGAGCAGCAAACGCAATACCCAGCGGTAGCCGTTCATGACGATGTAATAAACAGCGAATTTGTAATGACATTAAAGCCAGGGGAAGCCAGGGCCAAAGCCCACGCATGGCTTAAATCACTACTGGCAGATGCAACAAACGTCACCGTGATAGACCACTACCTGTTTTCACCGCCAAGCCGAAACAGCCTAGTGCCATTTTTTGAGTTATTCCCCAAAAAAGCGCTCACACTGTTTCTCAACCAGCCTTCTCAGCAGGATAAAAGCGCAATTAAGGCACTCCATACCGGCTGGAGGATAAAAGAAAACACTCACGCGGCTTACCGCAATGTCCACGACCGCTACTTACTCATCGACAACAGTGTGGAAGTGGTGATCACTAGCGGCATCGACTACCTCTTCGATACCCGTAAAGAATGCACACTGCTGGTACGCCAGAAAAAAGCCTGACCCAGCTCAGACCACTACGGTGCGCCTGCAACGAAGCAATCCAGATCGCCGCGCTTCGCGCGCGATGACACCCAGGCCAGTTCATGTGTCATTGCGAGGAGCCCGCGACGAAGCAATCTCAGGCCAGCGGCGGCACCAAAAACCAGATTGCTTCACTACGTTCGCAATGACACTGCAACACCAAAACCAGATCGCCGCGCTCCGCTCGCGATGACACCCAGGCCGATTCATGTGTCATTGCGAGGAGGAACGACGAAGCAATCTCAGGCCAGCGGCGGCACCAAAAACCAGATTGCTTCACTACGTTCGCAATGACACTGCAACACCAAAAACCAGATCGCCGCGCTTCGCTTGCATTAACACAAGCCACGCAATGCCACTGCATCCATCAAAGAAAACGTATGCCAATCAAGCAATCCCAAGACGCTCAGCAACAGCTTCAGCGCTTAACACAGATCATCTGGCAGACGCGGCCAGACTTACAGTCGTTATTCAAGAAAGCAGCGTCTGAAGCCTTTCAAATGTGGCTGCTCATGCATGGCCGAAATGAGTACCAAGGCCTGGCAGAAGCATTAGAAAACGTGTCGCTCACCGTTTTAGAGCAGCCTGACGAGAAAGCGCTGAGCCAAACCACGCCTTATTTAACACGCTTTATGCGCGGCATTTGGCAAAGCCGCCCCGATCTGCAGGCCACGTTCAACGTAGAACAGCCAGCAGATCAACATGCCTTTATTCGCTGGTTCTTTCTGTTTGGGATTCACGAACACAATCTTGAAAACTTCCTTACCCAAGCGCAGGTCACGTGGTTACTAAGCTCTGCCTTTAGCGACTATCACTTACCGAATGCCCTCATGCTGATATGGGAGCAAGACCCAGCGCTTGAACAGCAATATGTAAGCCCCAAATCGCCTGAATTTTTAAACTGGGCACGCCAGCATGGCCGCCAGCAATACCCTTTGCTAGAAACCATCGCCATTCAGGCTGAACGCCTTCAAGCAGCGCCGGCAAAGCAAAGCACCCCCCGCGCTGCACGGCCCTTTGGCGTCAACCTCATCGGCTACGCTAACGGGCAGTTTGGTATTGGAGAAGATGTACGCATGGCCGCGCTCGCCTGCGAAGCCGCCGATATTCCGTTTTCGATCTACAACGTGGCCCCTGGAAAAGAAGTCGACCTCGCCGCCAGCCAAGCCGACCAACACGTTTCAGAGCAGCTGCCCTATTCCATTAACGTGTTCTGCACTACCGGCATTGAAACCGCCCGGCTCGCGGCCGTAGAAGGCCAAAAGCTCTTTAAAGGTTACTACTGCATTGGTTATTGGCCTTGGGAACTCCCGCAATGGCCGGATGCCTGGCACCTTGCTTACGACTATATTGACGAAGTATGGGCCTCTAGCCGCTTCGCCTATCACGCTTATATTGGCTCCTCACCGAAGCCGGTGCGCCACATGCCGATGGCCGTTAATGTTGACGCCAGCGCCAACAAAACACGCCAAGGTTTTGGGCTACCCGAAAGCAGCTACCTGTTTGTGTTCTCTTTCGACTTCCTCTCAAGCGTGAAACGCAAAAATCCACAGGCCTGCATTGACGCCTTTAGCAGCGCCTTCCCCTGCGGGAACGAACCGGTTGGCCTTGTGGTGAAAGCCATGCGGGCAGAAGACGACAACCCACAGTGGCAAGCGCTCAACGCCCTGGCACAACAAGACCCGCGTATTCACATCATTAATGAAACCCTTACGCGGGGAGAAGTGCTAGACCTGTACCGCGCCTGTGACTGCTTTGTTTCTCTACACCGTAGCGAGGGCTTTGGGCGAGGCATTGCCGACGCCATGCTGCTGGGCAAGCCTGTTATTACCACCGGCTACTCCGGCAACTTAGACTTCACCATGCCCGCCACTGCCGCGCTGGTAGACCACCAACTGCAAACACTGACCAAGGACGACTACCCCTTTGGCGAAGGCCAACAATGGGCAGAGCCTAACGTAGAACACGCCGCCTGGTGGATGCGCCGCCTGCTTAACCAGCCAAACCTAGCCCGTGCACTGGCCACACAAGGCCAGCAACTCATCCAAAACGCGTACACCCCCACCCCCGTGGGTGAATACTATCGCGCCGTGCTCGAAACACTTTAATCGCACTAACTGTTTTTTATTCACGAGACCACTGTTATGACATACCCACACTCTTCCATTACTCCTGTGATTCTTTCTGGCGGTTCAGGTAGCCGTTTATGGCCCATGTCACGGGCCGGTTACCCCAAGCAGTTTCTGTCAATTGCTGACGACGACAGCATGCTGCAAGCCACCGTTAAACGAGTAAAAGGCGACCTATTTTCAGCCCCTCTGTTGGTATGTAACGAAGAGCACCGTTTTATTGTGGCGGAACAGCTGCGCCACATTGGCTGCACAGCCAAAGACATTATTCTGGAACCCGTAGGCCGTAACACCGCCCCGGCTGTCGCGGTGGCCGCACTGCGCCTTGCAGAAGAAAACCCAAACGCCCTAATGCTGGTAATGCCTTCAGACCACGTGATTCAAGATGAAACCGCTTTCAACAACGCCGTAAATTGCGCCGCCCAAGCTGCCAATGAAGGTGCCTTGGTCACCTTTGGCATTACCCCCAGCGCACCGGAAACCGGCTACGGCTATATCAAATACGCTGGGCAGTGGCAGCGCCATGAAGGGGTGCATAGCGTGGCGCAATTTGTTGAAAAGCCAGACCACGCCACCGCACAAGCCTATGTAAAAGATGGCCACTACCTGTGGAATAGCGGCATTTTCCTATTTACCGCAAAGGCTTACTTAAATGAGCTAGAAGGCTCCAACCCTGAAATGGTGCAGGCAGCCAAACAAGCACTTGCCAACAATGAAACAGACCTCAACTTCTTGCGGCTAGAAAAAGAAGCCTTTTCCGCCTCCCCGTCAGACTCCATCGACTATGCGGTAATGGAAAAAACGGCCCACGCTGCAGTAGTACCCGTAGAAATGGGCTGGAGCGATTTAGGGGCCTGGTCCGCGCTGTGGGAGATTCAGCCCAAAGATGAAAACGGCAACGCCACCCAGGGCGATGTAATGCTTCACGACACCCGCAACAGCTATGTACATGCCGACCACAAGCTGGTGGCCGTCGCAGGGTTAGAAAACGTGATTGTGGTCGCGACTGATGACGCCGTACTCGTCGCAGACCGTAACAACGCCCAAGATGTAAAACAGCTGGTGGAGCAACTAAAAGCGCAAGGCCGCGACGAACACAGCCTGCACACTACAGTGCACCGCCCCTGGGGCTGCTACCAGGGTATCGACTTAGGTGAACGCTACCAGGTCAAACGCATTACCGTGCAACCGGGCGAAAAACTATCGCTACAAATGCACTACCACCGCGCCGAACACTGGATTGTGGTCAGCGGCACCGCCAAAGTCACCATTGGTGAGAACGCCACGTTGCTACGTGAAAACGAATCCACCTACATTCCTATGGGCGAAACCCACCGCTTAGAAAACCCCGGCAAAGTGCCGCTTCACCTCATCGAAGTGCAATCCGGTAGCTACTTAGGTGAAGACGACATCGTACGCTTTGAAGATGGCTATGGGCGAAGCCCTCAGTAACCTATCCATTTTTTGGTTTTCCTGACAACAGCTGATACCCACCATGACCCAAACACTCTGCATCACAGGTGCTTTTCAACCTGAACTAAACGCCATAAGCGCCCCGCTTTACCAAGCGGGCCTAGCGCCTGCTGCTTCTCTCCAACGGGAAACCAGCATCAGCATGCACACCTGGCATCAACGTGCCAAAACCGCCTTTGCTGAAGACCGCCCGCTGGGCAAACTCTGGGAGAATGTTGCCAACAACCTGCTACTGGCCAACTTGGATAAGCCATGCTGGGGCTGGCACGATGCCGACAGTATCTGGGCGATGGCGTTCTGGGCAGAGCAGGAACCCAATACCCACTTTTTACTGGTAGCAACACGCCCAGAAGTTGCGCTAGCCCAACGCCTGCAAGAAGCCAAGGAAGAGAGCGAGCTTGATATCCCCGCTCTGTTAACCCATTGGCAGCACCACCACCAACGGCTGCTGGATTTCTACCTAGCTAACCCGGAACGCTGCTTGGTGGTAGATGCTGAACAGGCACAGCAACACCCACAAGCACTGGCACAGCTGTTGGCTCACCGCTGGCAGCTGCCCTTGGATGCACACGGCATTTCCGAACCCACCACAGCACCCAGCCAACCCGATGCGCTAGCGCTCTATTTGGCCCAACAGCTAATTGAACAGCACCTGCTCACCCAGCAGGACAAAGGCTTTCAAACACTGCATGCCGAACTGCAAGCCGCGCAGCACCCGCTGGTGAATAACCCACCAGAACCTGTCCAAGCCGCAAGCTTAGAGGCCATTGTTCTGCACTACCAGCAACTGAATAACCAGCAACAAAACGACCAACGCCAGCTGGCAAGCGATGCGCAGCAGATAGAAACACTGACACAGCAAATAGAAACACTGGCGCAGCAGCGCAATAGCCAACAAGACGAGATTGAAGCGTTTACCAAAAAGACGGATCAGCTAAGCCAGCAGCTTCAACAAGCCCAGCAAGCATTAAGCGCTGCTGAACAGCAGCACCAAATTGAGCAGAGCAAACAGCAACAAGAACTTGACGATCTTAAGCAAGAAAGCGAGCTGCTGTTGCTCCAGCTGCATCAGGTTCAGGAAGAGCTGGAAAGCACCTTCTTGAAGCACCAGCAGCTTGAAAGCCAGTATCAAACGCTTCAAGGCCAGCAAACGCATTCCCAGCAACAGCTGGCGCAAGCGCAAGAGCGGCTTAAGCAAACCGAACAGCAGCATCAACAGAAAAGCGCAGCACAAAGCCAACAGCTGGACGCAGCGAAAAAAGAAATACAGGCACTCACCCAGCGTGGGCAAAACCTGTCACAGCAGCTAAAGCAAGCTGAGCAGCAGCGCAAACAAGCCGAACAGCAGCGCGATGCCGCCAAGCAGAACGAAACCACGCAACGCCAGCAGCAAGCCGAGCTGGAAGATATAAAGCAAGAAAGTGAGTTGCTACTGCTTCAGCTACATCAGGTGCAAGAAGAGCTGGAACACTACTTCCTTGAATACCAGAAGCTCAACGAATCACATCAAACCCTGGAAAACCGCTGGCAGCAGCTCTTACAGCGCAACTCAAGCCTGTTAGATATAAGCCAAATGAAAGTGCGCGAAGAAGGCGGTAAACGCCACTGGCAGGCGGTAAACGCCATCATCGGCGGGCGCCAACTTGAATCACTGCGGGTAGCTACTCAGCAGCATGCCCAAGGTGTCAATATCTACCTGCCTGCAGAGTATCTAGACACCCCTTTAAAAAGCGATGTGCTGGCACTCGAAGCCCCGCTGACCCAAGCCAATTGGCAACAGCTGCAACAGCTCACTTCCCGCGACTGGCAGTTGGTGACTCAGCTCCCTCGCTTGCTGCAACTGGGCGCACAACACGCGCTTCCAAGCGAAAAACACGCAGAACTTTCGCATTACCTTAGCGGTTGGCAACAAGCGTTTACCCAACTCCCTCCCGTACTGCGGGTTAATAACATTGAGCTACGCAACGAACAAATTAACCCCGATTACGAACACCTGTGGCTAAACCTTGAAGGCATGACCTTTGGCAACGAGGTACATGACCGCTGGAGCGTGCGCCTAGCCAGCAACGACCCGCAAGCTAGTCATTTAGGCAACCACTTCAAAATCGAAATACCCGAGCAGCCCAACGAATGGCTGAGCAGCTGGTTTGCAGAAAGCCAGGACGAACTAGGTACAAAATGGGAATTACGCTTTGCCCTGCCAGAAGCCATGGATACCGGCGTGTGGCAACAGCTAAGCAAACACGACCAAACCCGGCTTGCCAGCCTCGTCGCGCAGCTACCCCAGCTGCTAGAACGCGTAGCACAACACCAGCCTGCGCTTTCACGCCCTTGGGAACAGTGGCAACAGCTAGCCAACAGCACCCAGCGCATCCTTCAACAACACGGATGAGCCAGCAACCGCCCTTGCGTCATTGCGAGGAGCCCGCGACGAAGCAATCGACACACCACCGGCCGTAACAAACGAGACCCACAATGCCCGACCAATCACACACAGCGCCCTACCACACGCTGATCCACATCGGCTGTGGCGCAACGCCTAACCTCACCGCTTACGGCCAACTGGCTAAACACGGCTGGCTGATTGATGCCGACCAAGATGTTATCAACCACCTGGAAACGGTACTGGCAACGCACCCCACGTTGCGTTGCCAACAATCATTGGTAGGCACACAAGAGCAAACCGGCACGTTTTATCGTTACAGTGCGCCATGGGCGAATGGCTTAACTCCCATCGACGAAGCCACCCAGCGCCTCTACCCAGGTTTGCGCTGCCTGGATAGCTCCGAACAGACCACCACACCGGTACATACGCTGGTAGAACACTGCTTACCCGCCAACGATTCCGAGCCTGCAGGCCAACACCTTCTGTTAGTAGAAGCAGGCCAACAAAATGAGCCCCTGCTAAACGCACTGGAAGAAACAGGCCAGCTCAAACGCTTTGCCACAGTGATTGTGTTACCCGCGCACCGCCGCGCACTGCCCATTGCCGTGCCCCCCAGCCTGCATGGCCCGATAGACGCCCCTGCCGGGCTAAGCCTGCCGGAAAACAGCCAAGTGCTTAAACAACACCCGCTGCTTGAGCAAACCCAGCACTACCAGCAAGAAACGGAACGCTACAAAAGTGCGCATCAGCAAGCCACCCACACGCTAGCCGAATATGAAACGCTGCTGAAAGAGAACGCGCAGCAATTAAAAGCCGCCGCCGAAGCGCTACGCGAGACTCAGGCTCAGCAAGAGAAGCACCAGCAAGCCCTAGCACACACCGAGCAACAGCTAGAAGAAGCTGAACAGGCCCGTGTCATTGCGAGGAGCGAAGCGACGAAGCAATCTCAAGCCCTGGAAGCCACTCAAAAGCAGCTCACTGAGCGTGATCAACAGCTAGAAGAAACCGAACAGGCCCGTGTCATTGCGAGGAGCGAAGCGGCGAAGCAATCTCAAGCCCTGGAAGCCACTCAAAAGCAGCTCACCGAGCGTGATCAACAGCTAGAAGAAACCGAACAGGCCCGTGTCATTGCCAGGAGCGAAGCGACGAAGCAATCTCAAGCCCTGGAAGCCACCCAGCAGCAGCTTACCGAGCGTGACAAACAGCTAGAAGCAGCCGAACAGGCCCGTGTCATTGCGAGGAGCGAAGCGACGAAGCAATCTCAAGCCCTCAAAGACACCGAAGCCGCCCTTGCCACCGCAAAAAGCGAAGCGGCAAAGCGTGCTCAAGCCCTGGAAACCAACCAAAAGCAGCTCACCGAGCGTGATCAACAGCTAGCTGAGCGCACCCAACAGCGCGATGAAGAGTGGCATAAAGGCGAGCAGTTAACGAAAGAACTTGGTGAGCTAAAGCATCAGCTGGAAGAAGCACAAAAACAGTGCGAAGAAGCCCTGCACCAAAATCATCAAAATTTTCAGGCTAAAACGGCTGCAGAAGCTCGCGTAGCCCAGCTCGAAAAAGAGCTTGAAATAGCCACACAGCAAATTCAACAGAGCCGCCAGCAGCTCCACCAAGAGCAAAGCCAGCGCCAACAGCTAATCGAGCAAGAGATGCTCAAAGCAGAAGCACAACTTGACCTGATTAAAGATATTCTCATTCAGGGCAAGGAGTTCTAGCATGGGTAAAAAACGCAAGCAGCGTAAGTCACTTAAGCTTTCGCCTAACAAGCAACGTGCAAGCGAAGTAGTAGCGAATACCCCCACAGCATCCGCCAAGCTTACCCAAATACGCACATATTGGCTGTTTGGTGAATGGCAAAGAATGGCTGCCATTAGCGAAGAATCACTGGTAAGCGATAATGACCGCGCCGCCATTGCGCTATTGGTATGCAGTGCCCACCAACAAATGAACGACCCCGATGCCACGCGCCATTGGGCACGTTTAGCCATCCAATGGGGAATAACCCCAAATAAGGTGGCTCGCTTATTAGCCGCAGGCGTACATAACGCCTTTGGCCGCATTGCGATATTGCGTGAGGACACAGCAGGTATTAGCAAGCACTTTACCGCCAGCACCCAGCTTGCCCAGATGCAAGACACAGATACCGGCACCGTGGCTAGAGCAAAAGCTGCCCAAGAAGCAAAAACACTCAATACGGCGCTGCCTGCCTCGCTGCTTAACAGCACAGCGCCTGATAACGCTCAGTATGTTGCCGATGGTTTTTATCGGGCGTTTGAAGACAAGTTTCGTGGCTCGCGGGAAGAGATCAAGCACCGCGTTAGCGTTTATCTTCCATTTGTACGCCCCATTGCTGAACGTCACCCTGGCGTTAAAGCGCTCGACCTGGGGTGTGGGCGTGGCGAATGGCTAGAAGTGCTAAAAGAGGCCGGAATTGACAGCGACGGCGTTGACCAAAATATGGGCATGCTGAATGGCTGCCAAGCACTGGGCTTAACCGTAAAACACGGCGATGCACTGGAATATTTACGGGAGCAACCAAACGCTAGCCGCATTAGCGTTAGCCTGTTTCATGTGGTGGAACATATACCCTTCGACATGTTGCGCACCCTAGTGGCCGAAGCAAAACGGGTGCTAGTACCTGATGGCATTTTAATAATGGAAACCCCTAACCCCGAAAACTACACGGTAGGGAGTTGCACGTTTTATATGGACCCCACCCACCGCAACCCGCTGCCTCCGCCCTTATTGGCCTTTGTACCCGAGTATTACGGCTTTGAGAGAACCAAAGTGCTTAGGCTACAAGAAGGAAACGAAACGCAGGAAAAACCACAGTTTGACGTGGAAGATTTTCTCACCGGCATTAGCCCAGACTATGCGGTGGTCGCACAAGTAGCGCGACCTGTTACGCAAGGCGGTGCTGAAGAGGAAGACACTTGGGAGAAAGAGTACGGAATTTCGTTCTCCCTAATGTCGAAAAAAACTCACAACCACAGCATCAGGACGAGTAATTGGTAATGGACGCGAATACAAACATTGATGCCCTGAGACGTAAGCACAAAAAAATATTTATTGAACGTGCAATGGGCTTATATAGACCAGCCGATGACACGCCGGCGGCTAAAGAAGAATGGTTAAATTTTCTTTTAAAGGGTAATGCCGCTGAGGAAATGATTCAGCTTTTAAAAGCAAAAGAGTCACAGAGGGAAAACCTATTAAACAAACAACCAGCACAATCAGAAAAAAATAATCATTTAAACTATTTAGGCACTTCCACATTAGCAAAACCACTAAAAAAACTACGCTCAGGCATCCCAGTTAACATTGAAGCTAATATAACGAACCATGGAAACACACTATGGCAAAGTCATAGTAGCCACTCTATTAATGCCAGCTATCACTGGTTAAACGAAAATGGTTCTTCATTTCAATATGATGGTGTGCGCACTCCGCTCACCAAGGCCATTGCTCCCGGCGAAACACTCCAATTAACACTAAAAGTGACCCCCCCATCACACTCAGGAAATTACCAACTTCAACTTACCCTAGTTCATGAGGGCGTGTGTTGGTTCGAAGAGCGAGGATTTACCCCTACTACTTATCCGGTCTATATCGAGTGGTGCCTGCCTGCAAGCACCACTCGCGTGCTGGAAGAGTTCGCTTATGGACAGGATGTATGGGCCAAACAGGAGGCGGTGGCATGATGCGAATAGTAATGGATTTACAGATTGTCCAGGCAGAACCGGGGGGCGTTCAAGCCAGCATTATGATCGCCCTGGCCAAGCAACTCGCTGCCCTAGTCCCAGACAATGCCGAATTGATTCTGGTGCTAAGCGCTGCCTTTCCTGGCAGCATCGAGCCACTGCGTGGCGAGTTCCATGAACTGCTATCACAGCGCCAGCTTCGTGTGTGGTACCCGCCGGATGGCTTGGTTCCGGCAGAGCTGGGGCGTCATGACATAAGACAGGTGGCCGAACGGCTGCACCAAGCTTTTGTGGCTGAGATGCGGCCGGATCTAGTCATCCTGCCCGGGCTATGGCTCGGTTGGCAAGATGCCACCGTAGTGAGCCTGGAGTGCAGCCCACTGGCCCCTGCAGCTGTCGCGCTATTACCTGACAAGAAAGAGCTGGCCAGCCCAGAAACCATCGGTCAGGATCGCCACGCCTGGCAGAAACAGAGTCTTGAGCAACTTCGCCTTGCCAGCTACCTGCTGGAGGTGCCGGGGCTAACCGTCGTTCCCGATGCTCTCGAAGGTCTACATGGTACCGAGTGCATTCACCTATCGGCGGGCATCAAGCCTAAAGCGGCGGCGTTGGCAGAGGCAGCAGAAAGACTGTGGGAGCTGGCAGAGAGGGAGCAAGCGAAACAGGCCAAGCGTCGGGTATCGAGCAGTGGCGACAGGCCGCGGCTGGCTTATGTCTCACCGCTGCCGCCCGAGCAGACTGGCATCGGCTACTACAGCGCCGAGCTGCTCCCCGAGCTGGCACGCTACTACGATATCGATGTGGTGGTTAATCAGGACAGCGTCGAGGATGTCTGGATCAATACCCACTGTGGCATTCGCTCGGTCGCGTGGTTCGAGCGCCATGGCCACGAGTATGAGCGGGTGGTCTATCAGTTTGGTAATTCTCGTTTCCATGCTCACATGTGGAGTCTAATCGAAAAGATTCCCGGTTTAGCGGTTATTCATGACTTTTACCTCGGTGACGCAGTAGCCTATCGCGAAGATGTAGCCGGAGTGGGACTGGCGCTCCCCCAAGAGCTGTACCACTCACACGGTTATGCTGCTCTCAGGCCGCTGCTTCTTGAGGGAAGCCGTTCAGAGGCTATTCGACAGTTTCCTTGCAACTACAGTCCTATCCGCGAGGCAAAAGGCATAATAGTTCACTCTCATCATGCTCGTGAGCTGGCCTGTCACTGGTACGGCGAGAAGATCGCTGAAGAATTAGAGATTATTCCTCTCCTTAGCCAGTTACCCGAAGAAATTTCAAAACAGCAGCGCAATGCAGCCAGAAAGCGACTTGGAATTTCATTGAATACTTTCTTAGTTTGTAGCTTAGGGGTCCTAAACAAAACGAAATTACCTCATCGTTTGTTTAACGCTTGGCAAAAAACCTCTCTTCAGAAAAACCCAAGTGCAATGCTAGTCTACGTGGGTGGCTCTCCCGACAAACTCGGTCAGAAACTTCAAAAAGAAATTAAGACCTCCGAGCATAGCAACCAAATAAGTTTCACTGGCTGGACAGGAAGCGATACCTTTCGAGATTACTTGATAGCCGCTGATGTGGCGGTGCAGTTGCGTACTAATTCACGTGGCGAAACCTCCAAGACCGTCCTGGATTGTATGGCTCACGGGGTTGCGACTGTATGCAATGCTCACGGCAGCTTCGCCGAAGTGTCCGATCAAGGGGTATGGAAGCTTGAGGACCGCTTCGAAGATGAAGCACTAGTAGAAGCACTGGACACACTCTGGGCCGATGCTGAGAAACGTAGGGTGCTTGGTGAGCAAGCCCGCATGCAAATTCAGCGGCATTACGCACCCGCCTTCTGCGGACAGCGTTATTATGAAGCCATTGAAAAAGCCTATACCAAGCCAACACGGCAGCGCCTCGAAGTCATCAAATCAATCGTGGATGGCTTACCTACGAAAGCATTAAATGAACAATTGGCAGCGAGTATTGGCACTACTCTGCCGGTGTGCCCACCGCAACGCCAATTGTTAGTGGATGTCTCGATTGTCGCTCAGGAAGACCTTCGCACCGGTGTGCAACGTGTAGTGCGCAGTATTCTTAGTCAGCTGCTGGAAGCCGATCTGCCAGGGATTCGTATCGAACCCATTTATACCAACCCGGGCATGCAAGGTTATTTCTATGCTAGGGAATTTACCCAGAAATTTATGGGCAGCCACAACAAAGTGCTCACAGACGAACCAGTCGAGGCCCACAATGGCGATATATTTTTAGGATTAGATCTATATGCCGCTGGCATCCAAGCTCAATGCAGCTATCTAGAAAGTCTGCGTGACAGAGGGGTCCAGGTAGTGTTCGTGGTGCATGATTTGTTACCTATTACTCACCCCCACTGGTTTCCACCACAAGAAGAGCAGGCCTTCGAGAATTGGTTGAACTGCATTACCCGTTTTGACGGAGCAATCTGTGTCTCCCAGACGACCGCCGATGAGCTAAGTAAGTGGATGGCGTCGCGCAACGTTCAGCGGCACCGTCCCTATCAGATAGGCGTCGCTCATAATGGTGCCGATATTCGCCAATCGGTGCCCACTATGGGGTTACCAGATGATGCTGAGGAGATGTTAACCACGATTCGCAGCAAGCCCAGCTTTCTGATGGTTGGAACCGTGGAGCCCCGCAAGGGAGTTACCCAAGTGCTAGATGCCTTCGAACTACTCTGGCAGCATGATCACGACATTAATCTTGTTATAGTGGGCAAACGTGGCTGGAACATAGAAGAGCTAGCCGAGCGACTAGACCAGCATAAAGAGAAACACCAGCGGCTATTCTGGCTCCAAGGTATTAGCGATGAATATTTGGAGCGAGTATATGCAGACTCGACCTGTCTGATTGCTGCTTCTGAGGGAGAAGGCTTCGGCCTGCCCCTTATTGAAGCCGCTCAACATGGAATTCCTATTTTGGCGAGAGATATTCCAGTATTCAGGGAGGTAGCTGGTGATTATGCAGAGTATTTTAACGAGCAATCACCACTAGAGACATCTAATAAACTTATAAGATGGCTGTCGGATTATAAAGATAAAAACATAAAACCATCAAAAGGGATGCCTTATAAAAGCTGGAATAGCACCGCAAAAAAATACATAAAATTATTGCTTAAAAAACAATCATATTGATTTAAATATGCAACCCCAAGCAAAAAACCAAGAGACCCAAAAAATGAATATTGAAAAAACACTTGAAATTTTTTATTATATAATTTTAGGAAGAAAAACCCCCCCTCAAAATGAAGAATTAGCTTGGCACATAGAAAGTTACAAAAAACACAAAAATATAGAAAAGTCATTTAATGCTTTTATAAATTCAGATGAGCTTAAGAAAAAAATCACCGCCAACCCTAAGCTATTGATCGAAAAAAGAGGTTTTTTAAAACACATTGAGAGATTTCAGCTAATTAATGAAATAAATTGTATTGATAGCGACAATGTTAAGAATTACTTATTTGGAGAAATATATCTATCTCAAGGAAAATTAAACTTATCTTTAGATAGCTTTAAAAAAATTAGCAAAGAATTTTATTCTAACCATACTATCAAAATAAAACTAATAAGCTATCTAAAAAGCAATAATGAAGCCGCTGAAAAAAAAATATTATCATTAGCTTGCTTTGGGATTAACTTTTCAAAAGAAGACATAGAAAAAATTGAAAATGGGAAAAAAATTGCTCTGATAGATTTCCATCACAATGGCTTCTTAGTAGCTGCCCTAGCAATTGCGAAAAATTTAAAAGAGCAAGATATTTTTAGCATCTTAGTTAAACCTGGCACAGCCGACTTAAAACTAGACACTGAAAGAGATGAATTCAATATCCTTGGAATAGCAAGCTTTGATAGCATAGTAGGATCAGAAACACTATTATTTGACAAGCTTTACTACCATTGTGCGGGTGCTGACCATAGGGCAGAAACTTACATAAAAAAATGTTTCTATAATTTCCCGGAAAAAATATCTTATTCTGACGCCCTAAGAAACCACCATCAGGAAATAAAAAAAGCTGAATCCTTAAATATAAATAAAATCCATACTTTTTGTGTACATCATTATTTGACTTCAAAAGGATTTAAAAAAGAGAACATCGAAACATCTACTATACAAAACTATATAGACGGATTAAATAAAGTCATTAAAAAAAGAAGAATGATAACCAACATTCCTTCAAAGAGCATAATGAGAAATGATAAAATCTCTCTTTTCTGCTCTAGATATTGGGGAGAAAACGGATACTCATTCGATCCTAACGATATTGCAAAATGTTGGTTTGAAACGATCAAAACAGAAAACCCAACAAACAACTTGCTTGTAATAAAAAGCCATCCACTTGAATCTCCAAAAGTCATGGAGAAACTTGAAGAACTTTTACAAAAAAACAAAATAAACTATTGCAATCTAGAACAATATTTCGAGGATCATGGACTCCATAAAAATCTTTCAAAAATACCAGTAGAAGAGTTAATAGGCCTAGATATTTTAAAAATAGAAAGCTTCTTTACATTAGACAGCTCTTTACCGTCTATAATATCTTTACTAAAAAACAACAAAGATTCTATTAAAAAAATAGTGATAGGTGCAAAATCGTTTGATGATTTTTTCAAAGGCCTTCCTGGAAGCCAAACATTTAAAATAAACTACGAACAACAACTACTATCTTGTAGTTATATATTAAAAGAAAGATTTATAGAAAAAAAATTATTAGAAAAAGGTAAATTTATTTCAGCCATAAGCTTTGATAATTAATAAAAATTAACGATGATTGAGATGCATTATTATTTCAATCATAAGAAAATGAATGAAAAATTAATTATAGCAGGAGAAGTTAATGATTTTATTAGACTGCACACTCCGCGACGGCGGCTACTACAACGCCTGGGACTTCTCCACTGACTTAATCCACCAATACCTCGACGCCATGCAGGCCGCTGGGGTCGACGTGGTGGAGCTGGGCTTCCGCACCCTGAAGAACCAAGGCTTCCAAGGCCCTTGTGCGTTTACTACCGATGAGTTTATCCGCAGCCTGAACATTCCCGCTGGGTTGACGATTGGCGTGATGGTCAACGGCAACGAGCTGGTGGGGGAGGAGCCACAGCAGGAGGCGTTGGAGCGGCTGTTCCCCAACGTGGCAGCAAATTCGCCGGTGGAACTGGTGCGTATCGCCTGCCACGTGCATGAGTTCGAGAAGGCGCTGCCGGCGGTCACCTGGCTAAAGGAGCATGGCTATCAGGTCGGCTTCAACCTGATGCAGGTGGCAGACCGCACTGAGGAAGAAGTGAAGGCTCTCGCCTGCTTGGCCAAGGCCTACCCGATGGATGCGCTATATTTTGCCGACAGCATGGGCAGCATGAGTCCGGATCAGGCCGCGCAGATCATCCAGTGGTTCCGCAGCGAGTGGAAGGGTCCCATGGGCATCCACACTCATGACAACCTGGGTCTGGCGCTCTCCAATACCTTGCGCGCGCTAGATGAGGGCGTAACCTGGGTAGATTCCACCGTCACTGGCATGGGCCGCGGGCCGGGCAATGCCCGTACAGAGGAGCTGGCAATCGAGATTGCCGAGCGGCGTGGCAAGCCCGCCAATATGGTGCCACTGATGGTGCTGCTGCGTGAGCACTTTAAGCCCATGCAGGCTCACTATGGCTGGGGCACCAATCCCTACTACTACCTGGCCGGCAAGTACGGCATTCACCCCACCTATATTCAAGAGATGCTCAGCGATTCCCGCTACAGCGAGGAGGATGTGCTGGCAGTGATAGAGCACTTGCGGGTGGAGGGCGGCAAGAAGTTTAGCCTCAATACCCTGGATGCGGCGCGCCACTTCTATCGCGGCGAGCCCAAGGGGCAGTGGTCACCCAAGGAGCGCTTTGCCGGGCGCGAAGTGCTGCTGCTGGGAACTGGGCCGGGCGTGGCCCGCCACCGTAGGGCCCTGGAGCGCTATATCCGCGACCACCAGCCGTTGGTACTGGCCCTCAACACTCAGAGTGCGATTGATGCCGAGCTGATTGACCTGCGGGTGGCCTGTCACCCGGTGCGCCTGCTGGCGGACTGCGAGGCGCACACAAAACTGCCTCAGCCACTGATCACACCCTACTCGATGCTGCCGGCGGATGTGCGTGACTCGCTGGCGGGCAAGGAGGTGCTGGATTTTGGCCTTAATGTGCAGGCGGATAGCTTCGAGTTTTCCGAGACCTACTGTACAGCACCTACCTCGCTGGTGGTTGCTTATGCCTTGGCAGTGGCTACCAGTGGGCAGGCAAATCGAGTGCTGATGGCTGGATTTGATGGTTACGGTGCGGATGATCCGCGCAATATCGAAATGGATAAATTAATTGCTCACTATTTACGGGCAGAAAATGGGATTCCTGTTATTGCAGTGACACCCACACGCTACCGTATCGATACCAGCAGCGTTTATGGATTGTAAAACCCTTTAGCGGCTGCCATTACTTATGTTTGGAGTAAACGTATGTCATTGATTACTAAAATGCAAAGTGGCATTGCTACCGGAATTTTCAGCAAAACGCTTGATAGCGCATTTGTAGAGGCGGCTGGCCTAGCAGGGCTGGATTTTATTATTCTCGACACCGAGCATGGCCCCGCCAGCCTTGAAACGCTTCACCATCATGTTAGAGCCGCACGCCTGACCCCCATGCAAGCCATTATTCGGGTTAAAGGTGTTGAACCCCATGCGATTGGTTGCGCTTTAGATACTGGAGCCGCAGGTGTGCAGGTGCCCAATATCAATAGTGCGGAGCAGGCGCGTGAAGCGGTGAATGCAGCGCGTTTTCATCCGCATGGCCAGCGTGGTGTTTGCCGCTTTGTGCGTGCGGCCCAGTTTGGCGATCAAGAAAAGGCGCAATACTTCCAGCAAGCAAATCAGGCGGTTGTCATCTTGCAGGTAGAAGGGTTAGAAGGGGTGAAAAATCTTGATCAAATCCTTGATGTTCCGGGGTTTGATGTTCTTTTCGTTGGGCCTTATGACCTTTCACAGTCTGTAGGCAAGCCAGGGGAAGTAGACGCGCCTGAGGTGATTGCATTGATGCGTGAGATAGCCGCAAAATCAAAAGCTAAAGGAGTGCTGCTTGGTGCCTTCTGTGATACGCCAGAGAACGCAAAGCTGCTAAGAGCCGAAGGCTTTTCTTATATTGCTTACTCAGTAGACGTAAACATCTTTCTTGAAGCCATTAAGAATCTAGATATTTGAGGTGCGGTATGTACACAGCGGTTATTCCTGTTCGTAAAGGTAGTCGTCGTCTTAAAGGCAAGAATATTGCCCCCTTTGCTGGTTCAACGCTATTGGAATACAAAATCGACCAGCTTCAAAAGGTTGATAAAATCACCAGGATTGTTGTCAGTTCCGATTGTGATGAAATGTTGAGTATGGCAGCGGCAAAAGGGGCTGAAACCCACAAACGTGCTGATGAGTATTGTGATGAAAAAACTCAGCCATTTGGTGAGGTGGTAGCGCATATCTGTAGCAACGTGGAAGGCGAACATGTTATGTGGGCGACTTGTACTTCACCTCTCGTTGAGCCACATCATTACAATGATGCGATTAATACATACGAAAAAAAGCTGAATGAAGGCTATGACTCACTGATGTCGGTGGAAGAGTTTCGTCGCTATATGTGGACAGACGAAGGACCGCTTAACTATGAGCTTGGTGTAAAACATGTGCCTTCTCAAGAGCTTCCGCCTTTATATAGAGTGACTGATGGGATTTTGATTGCTCCACGAAAGAAAATGATCGAATGGAAGTACTTCCATGGCACTAACCCTTTCAAGTACGTAATGGACAAGCGAAGCTCTGTCGACATTGATGATCCGCTTGACATGGCATGTGCCAAAGCGTGGTTAGAGATTAAATAATGCCTGTTTTTTACGCGGAAAATTACGGAACGCTTATCTTTGATTGCGACGGAGTCGTACTCGACTCCAACACGGTTAAGACCGAAGCCTTCTACCAAGCCACTCTGCCTTTTGGTAAAGCTGCAGCACAGGCTATGGTCGATTACCACATCGCTAATGGAGGGATATCACGCTACAAGAAGTTCGCCTATTTCTTAGAGCATATTGCATTAACACACGCAACAAATCGAAAAAGCCTCAGCCTGGATGAGCTGTTACAAGCCTATGCCAGCCATGTATATAGGGGCCTGCTGAGCTGTGACGTGGCCCCAGGGTTGGAATTGCTGCGCCAGCAAACCCCCGATGCCCGTTGGCTGATTGTTTCAGGTGGTGACCAGGTCGAACTGCGCGATGTGTTTGCCCAGCGAGGCATCGCAACGTGGTTTGACGGTGGAATTTTCGGCAGCCCGGATACGAAAGACGAGATCCTAGCGCGGGAGTTAGCCAACAGCAATATCGCCCAACCGGCGTTGTTTCTGGGCGATAGCAAATATGACTACCAAGCTGCCAGCGCTGCGGGTCTGGATTTTGTGTTTTTGACTGAGTGGAGCGAGGTAACTAGCTGGAAAACTTGGTGTAAAAGCAACAACATTCACTTCAAACCAAATATTAAGCACTTAATTTAGTGTAAGAGATCACATGAAAACCGCAATTATCACAGGCATCACGGGCCAAGACGGCGCTTACCTTTCAGAGCTTTTATTAGAAAAAGGCTACACCGTTTATGGTGCCTTCCGTCGTACCAGCTCAGTCAATTTCTGGCGTATTGAAGAGTTAGGTATTCAAGATCACCCTAACTTCCACCTTATTGAACATGATTTAACCGACCTTTCCTCGAGTTATTGTCAAATTCTGTGTATGGCCGGTCAGGCGGCAGTCCTGTCTGACTGATCGGTCAAGGGTTCGCCGTCCTTGAACTGGACGTTGTTCACGA
>LDZP01000179.1_pt1 | contig 38380 bp, 38 predicted proteins | sample 615351 | NCBI WGS metagenome assembly LDZP01 (sample SAMN03408296, study PRJNA278302) | terrestrial metagenome | isolation source: oil reservoir sample I1 | place: USA: Alaska, North Slope, Ivishak formation | collected 2013
TTAATTTAACTTTATTAACCATTTATTTATCCCATATTTTTACATCGGTATGGGTTTAGTTTTTTGTTGCCTTTTTGAGAGACACTATTTTCAGGATAGTTCAGATAAAACGAGGAGGGATAAAAATGTTTGAAGAATTAGAAAAAACTTTACATCCCTCATAGTTCAGATAAAACTTGGGTCTTAAACCTTTTACCAAATAGTCCTTTCCAGCTTTACATCCCTCATAGTTCAGATAAAACTCCTTTTAAGAGCTCCTCTATTTTCCCTAAAGTAGCCTTTACATCCCTCATAGTTCAGATAAAACTCGAAGGTTACGCTGCCGTGTTTAACAACGTAGATTCTTTACATCCCTCATAGTTCAGATAAAACCATCTTGTCTAATAGAAAGTTCAAGCAATTCCATTTCCTTTACATCCCTCATAGTTCAGATAAAACTTTAATGCAGCTTCTAAATTTGTATTTCCTACAATTTCCTTTACATCCCTCATAGTTCAGATAAAACAATAATTCTAATTGTTAAATCCTCTAACATAACATCTCTTTACATCCCTCATAGTTCAGATAAAACAGTATAGAATTTTGACTGAAGAAGAAAAGCAACAGTACTTTACATCCCTCATAGTTCAGATAAAACATTATCAATTTCTATCCATTCCCAAACATCATATTCTCTTTACATCCCTCATAGTTCAGATAAAACTTATATTATTAACAACCTCTATAAAATCTTTATCAAACTTTACATCCCTCATAGTTCAGATAAAACCCACTTTAATAACAGAACTATTAAATTCAGATATCATCTACAATTATACTAAATTCAAAATTATTTGCAACAAGGATGATTTGCAGCGAAGGGGTGGTCTGGATTTAGCATTTTTTGTTAAATAGCTTCTTTTTTTAGTTATGTCAAGGCCTTGCTGTTGTATACCCTATGGCGAAGTTCGCTGCAAAATTGATTATATTGTCATAATTACAATATTATGGAGTCATAATTTTTTTCTTGCCCTAATACCTTTTTGTTGCAGACAATTTTAAACTCCATTTCATAAAAATATACTGAATCCTCATCTCTTTTTATTACTGAAAGCAGTTCTCGTTTGCATTTCTCAAGCTTCCCAAATGTGATTTCACCTTCGAATACAGAGTTTTGCACCCATGTAAAGTATTTTTTTAAAATCTTTCTTACTTTGTTTACTCTCTTTTCGTTGATGTCGTATGTGACTATTACAAATATTCTCAATCACTCCTTTGGGCAAAAATTCATCATCAAGGAATATTTGTCGTGTTCGCGTGAGCTAATGTCCCATAGAAACAATGCTTACCACCACGATATTAACCTTTCATAAAACATTTATCGAGCTGTACTCCTCAACACTTATAACCAGTGAGGCATAATAGATTTTATTGGCTACTTCTCAATCAAATTACCACCATGCTTTGAGTGGTGAATAAACCTGATCGCCTATAAAATGTTTTATCAACTTGTAACACTCAAGTCTTATAAAGCTCTTGTATGAGACATTTCTGTTTAGCTGTCTGTGGCGAACCGTAGTATCAAGCTTGTTTTGGAGTTCTTTGAGGAATATCTTTCTTCCTTCGTGGTTCAAGTAACAATAATTCAAATCCTCATCAAAATGCTCAAGAGTAAGTTTACTATTGTTTAAAAGCTTGAATATCACTGTATCAACAATTAACGGTTTGAAAATTTCAGAGATGTCAAGGCTCAGTGAAAATCTTTTTTCACTTGGTTCATGCAAAAAACTTATTGTTGGGTCAAGTTGAGTTTGATAAATTTGAGACAAAGTGTGACTATAAATTAAGCTATTTCCGAATGAAATCAAGGCATTGATAGGATTTGTGGGTGGTCTTTTTTCTCTTTTTTCCATTACAAAATCTTCTGGCAAGAACCGATTAAATGACTGATAATATATATTGCGAATCCTTCCCTCAAGCCCCATCAGTTCTGCAATGCTTGATATATTGAACCTGCCTTTTTCCCACTCATCTTCAATTGTAATCAAAAAAGCCTCAGCTTCTTTTCTTTCTCTCAAATTTCGCATCATGTGGTAAACTGCCGACTCAACAAAACAATATGCCAAAAATAGCCTCTTTTCTCTATCAAGATAATGAAGAGCTTGTCTTACAACAACATCTCCAGATACATTTTTCTTGCGTGGTAAGAAACTTCCGGCATAAAAGCCATAATAGTTGTAAAAATGAAGAACAATGCCGTACTGAGAGATATAATTTAGGGCTTTGGTGTTCAAGTCTACCTCTCCAAAGATATGAATTTGCTCAACATTTTCAATGTCAATAGACCTTTTTTCCACTTCAGTCTCAAAGTATAAGGTGTTTTCGTGTCTTCTGAGTCTTCCATTGGAAGTAAGGTACAAGCTCTTTTGCATATCATTTACCCCCAGCAAAACTCATAATATGCGCAGGACTTGCAAATCTTTTGTTTTTGTACAGGTGGTGGAAAGGGCTTTGTTGTAATTTCTTCTATCTCTTTTAAGGCCTGCTTTACCCTTTCTTCATACTCAGGGGTCAGCTCCAGCACTTCTTTTCTTTTTTCTTTCGGATAATTGATTATTCCTTGTTTTTGAATTCCCTTTTGTTTGAGATAGTAAAGATAGTACATAACCTGCATTATATCAGCTTCTTTCATTTTACTGCTGTATTTTACTTCTCTGATGCTGCCGTCTGATAAAATATCAATCATGATAAGATTGTCAATCAGGACTTCCTTTGCGTTCTCTTTCGGATACGAATACTCATGCAACACTTTGCCCAAAAGCACTTTGTCGGACGTATTTTCAAAAGTTATGTTCTTGCTAAATAGCCAGAGTTTTCTTTTGCACACATATAGATAGTTTATTTTTATGCCTTGGAATCTTACATCTGAAATCTCTTGAATGTCTTCCATTTTGATTTCACTCGCTTTTTTTACCATATATCAGATTGTTCTAATTCTTTTGGTGGTATCAAACCTAATTGGTCATCATATTCGCAATCAAGGATGTAGATCCCTAAGTCTTTGTCATAACAACTTGCTCCACCTCTTGCAAAAAAGTATGCCGGAGCTGTAACTGTATATTTTCTGATAGAGGAAATTAATTTCAATTTTTCAATAGATTTTAAAGCCCTTAAATTTATTTTTTTAAGAGCATCATTTATTTCTTCGATATTTTTATCGAATATTTCCCTCGGTATGCCAGAAATTGTAACAACATCTCTAAAAATCTTTTGTGCTTCAATTTTTCTATCTGCTCTGAAGCCAAGTTCTAAAAGTTCATATGCCTTTTTGAATTTACTTATAAAATTTGTACTTGAGAGTGCATCAATATCGTATACATATTCATTTAGTTCTTTCTTGTCATATTCTGTAATTTTATTTCCATCAAATTTTTTCAAAAATGCTTCTGTCCTGTCGACAATCTCTTTCTGATAAACTTTTCCGACTCCACTTGGGTCTTTGGTCAAAATGATAACATTCGGACGCAATTCATTATACGTTCTTTTCCTGTATACCCTTCCCATTCGCTGAAGTAGCGAATCTGCCGATGCAAGTTCTGTAAATAAAATATCGTAATCTATGTCAAGCGAAGCTTCTACAAGCTGAGTTGATATCACAATACCGTTTTTTCTCTGGTTTGAGATAACAATTTCCTCTTTCTGCCTCTTTTGACCCTCTAAAAATCTTGAATGCAAAAGTACAACAGGAATTTCTTCAAAACTTTTTAGATTTTCCTTTATGACTTGATAAACTTCCTGTGATCTTTTTACAGTATTGCATATGACAAGCACATTCTTTTGTTTTGCATGTTCAATTATTTCAGCTACGCAGTCTAAAATTGAAAGCTCTTTGATCGAAATAATATGAGAATACCTCCTTTTCAGGTCTTCATCTGAATATGCTTGCACATACTCAGCATAATCTCCAAGGTATTTTAGAATAAGCGGATTAATTGTTGCGCTCATCAAACAAAACTTGCCATTCAAGTTTATTATTTCTTCTAAGGTCTTTATTATAATTGCTAAAGACTCTGGAGAGTAGCTCTGTGGCTCATCTATTATAATCTTTGAGTATAAAAATAATGAATAAATCTTTTCAAATCCCGGCCATTTTAAAGACGATGTAAAAATTTGGTCACCTGTTGTTACAATTATTGGAAGGCTCAAATTCTTAGCAAGATCAACCCTATCAAACAAAGCTTCTAATTCTTGATTTTCGCGCTCCAAATCCATATATTTTTCAAGCAAATATATCATACTATCAGAATGTAAAATCCCAACTTTATCCTCTCCAAAGACCTTTGCTAATCTTTCATACATTGCATTGATAGAAACACGAATTGGGAGAGTGTAAATGAGTTTACTTTTGAATGCCCAGTTTAGCCCAAACTCTGTTTTTCCACTGCCAGTTGGAGCAAACAAAACTACGTTTTTCTCAGAAAGTTCTATCGCCTTTTTCTGAAAGTCTTTAAATCCAGTAAAACTTCCCTTTTTCTTTAAATAAGCTTCAACTTTTTCAGGGAAATCATTAATCTTTGGCTCTTCTGCACTTATTCCTGCAGAACTTGAATGGTCAAGCCTGTGCAAAAGCCCTTTCAACAATATTCTAAAAACAACCTTTTTGTCCGAAAGGTCATATGAGTTTTTGAACACCAATTCTCTTAATCGATTAATTAATCTATATGTATAATTTGAATTTTCAACCATTTTATCCCTATTAGGAACTGAAGGAAGTAACTCCAATAGAGGTTTCAGCGTTTGATTTTCTATATACTTTGAAACATCCTCACAGATGTATTTATTGAAATATTGAAAATCAACATCAAAATCTCTGTCATGCGAAAACGCAATTGTGAAAAGTAAATTTTGGAAATCTTCATAGCTTATATTACCTTTTTCAATTTCATCTTCCAAGTCGACAAAAGCTATAGATAGAAAGTTATGAGGCACCTCTTTAGACAAACTCTTAACCTGAGGCACCTCATGCACTTTTGTTTTCTCCCTTATCTTTTGCTGGAATTTTGAATTTGCCTTGCCTAAATCGTGATATATTATCGCTAATTTTAGGAGATATTTGAGCTTTTGATAGTCTATTTGTAGCTTTTTACAACCTTCTCCAATTTCTTCCTCATATTCTTCAAACAGTTTTTCCATGTTATTTAACAAATCCACCGTGTGTTGGTATATGGTTTGATATTCACTTCCTTTGTCACCTTTAAATCTCTTTGCATAAAGTTCTATATCCTTATAACTTTCAATTTTCATACTCCTCATCACCTATTAAATCAATGATGATATTCTCATCATCTACCATAACCTCTTTGTCAACCATTGCCATAGGATTTAACTGCTCTAACGTTTCAATAAAAACTACATCTTTTTTGTCAGTAAATATCCTCAAACCATCTTCGGTCTTTTCATATCTATTGTTGAGCCTGAACCTGATTCCATCAATCATAAGTGTCTCAGCAGTTGAGCTTTTCAAATACATTCCTATCTCTGGAGGTCTTTTCTTTATATATTTTCTGTACTCTACTTTTCTTGGCTCAAAGAATTTTATCTCGTCTATCCTCATCAAATCTTCTTTTCGGCCCAAACCCCAGTAAGAGTCAAAGATATTTTTATATATTTTTTCCAAAACATCCTTTTCAGCATTTACATGAATACACAGCTGCACATCAACAAGGTTTGTCACATATATAATGCCATTCACCACTCTTGCAGAAACCTCATTTACAACAGGAGCATTGTCACTTTCTCCCCTTAGTCTATCAAACTTTATTATTCTTTGAATATCATAAACAACAGAGTTGAATTTGCCACAGATGGACACTGCCATTTTATAATATTTTCCCTCTCTTGCACCCAAAATATTGTGAAGCCATCCCTTCACGGTAGATGGTGGTGGTAGCGGACAAGAGTCTACTATTCCATAAGAAAATGGTTTCCTGAAGTTTGCAAAAGGCTGATAAATCTTAATTTTTAAAAGGCTATTGAGCATCTTTAAACTGTCCCCTCTTCGTAATATTTTCTTGCTCTTTCTTTCAAATTCTCAAAGAAGTAATCAATTGTGCCACTTGAAGCTGGTAGAAGTTTTTTGAGTTCTTCTTCATTTACAAAAAAGCCTTCTAATATTCCTAATAGAGTGTAATCAAAGACCTTTTTGCCGTTTGGTAGGGTCAGTTCACATGTGCTACGAAGAAGCCTCGGATCAATTGCATAGGCTGAATCTTCTTTTATAAGCTTGATTCTATTTAAGAAAAATGGATTTTTTATTGGATAAAGACCACCTATTACAAAAAGCGGGTTTAAATTTTCTCTTCTACCTTTGATTTCTCTGCTCAAAAACTTTATTGCATCAAATAAGCTATAAAGCCTCTTAAGTTTTTCATCAGCTGGTATCTCTTCAATCACTTCTCCTTTTTCATTAAAGTCTTTACCCAGTCTATCTAAGTCAATTGCTACTGTATAGGTATATAAGGATTTGTGCTGTTCAAGCTGATATGGATTTGGATTAGTATTTGCTCTTTTTGCTAAATTTAAGTTTGTAGCAAACTCTACGTCGTTTTTGTACTCTTCCAAAGACACGGCTGGAGTAATTTTTACAACTGCTGTTCGTGTTTGCGCATTTTGACGTTGCCCTGATGTTTTCATGTAACCAAACAAGTCTATCTCTGGATACTCAGCAATTGTTGCTTCTTTTTTAAATTGAACTACCTGTTCATCACCTGTCACTGGAGTTTCCTTCATACCTGCGTTCTCTACCATAAATCTGTATTTTTCAAATCTTAAAGCTTGCCTTGACATGTAAGTGTATACTTTATTTTCTCTTGTAAGTTTTTTAAGCTCGGAGATGTTCCCTAAGCTCTCTCCATAGTTTAAGCTCATTGCCTCAAATACGACTGTAATTGTAATCCCTGCATTTTTATTCATTACCAACAACCTCCTCACTATTTTCTACTTTTTCATCTTTTTCGCTTCCAAGCAGCCCATTTACAAAACTGTACCCCAGCGCACAAAAATTGTCTCTGTCATTTATACACGACACAAACAAAGCAGGAACTTCCATGTTATAGCTCATATAGGTTCTAATAATCAGATTCATAAATGTATTTACGTCGCCAATTCTGAGTGCCGAAATAAGTCTGTAAGCAAGACTGGTTATTTTGTTTTCAGCTTTTGAAGACAAGAACTTTTTCTTTAGCTCCTGGCCAAAGAAGTACATTTTCCACAACCACTTTTCATCCATTAATTTTCCACCTCTTTTTATACTTTTTAAGTATTTATACGTAAGGATGTTATACATTTGGAGTCTATAAGGAGAAAGATTTGTATTTATTTTGGAATTTGGTTTTTGGGAACTCAAATATTCCCCTTCTAAGAATGATAAAAATTGAAAACTCAGTGTATTATTCATAAATTTTTGCATAAATTCGCTGAAAGGATAAATATTATTATCTTTGAACTTTATAAAGCTTCCTGCAATCTTTTTAAAGATATCAAAATTTGAATTTATAAATTCTGCCTTCTGTTTTGTAATACTAAAACCATAAAGCTTTGGTGTTACAGAAGAAGTTAAATCTATTTCGATGAACATAATATTGGCTAATCTAAACTTACTTTCTTCTTTTAATTTCAATAACAAATAATCATTGATAAAATTCAAAATTTCTTTTTCCTTTAATATGTTTTCTTCACTTGACATCATCTCCATAAACAGCTTATTTGTTTGATAAAGCTCCAATACAGAGGTATTTCTATCTACAAAATAAAACTTTTTGGTTTGTCCTATTCTAAATTCGGTCAATCCTGCAAATATGCAAAAGTATATCAATTCACAAATCTCACAAATGGGCAGCTGCGGCTTGAAATTCCAGAAAAAATTCTTGTTATCTTTATTAGCACCCAGAAAGCTTACAAGTCCAGTGTCTAATAAAGCATCTTTTTTAGCAGGTCTTAACCCACAAAATATACAATCATGATTTTTGTCTTGTCTATTCGTTTGGTTAACTATTGGTCCTTCAAAATCATCAAAAAATTTCTTTTTTAATTCTCCTTTAAAATTTCTATTTAGAAAACTTCTGTCACCACATATTGAACTTGCATTTTTAAGATAAGTTTTAACATTGTCTTCGATTAACCCTTGTTTATTTGCATTCAATAAATCAGTTATTTGAGATACATATTGTTCAGCGTCAGTCTTATTAAAATTTCTTGGCAACGTTAGCTTACGGCTATCTACCAATTGCTTTAACTTGGAAAATCCTTCTACTCTCTTTTTAAAGTTGCTTACTTCTTGTTTTAAATTCTTATCAAAATCATTATTTTCTAATCTTTGCAATAATTTATTCCCCAAATCAATTAACTCATCTGTTCTGGGATACCTCTGATAAGCTTTTTTGAAAAACTTGTCAGAAAAACCTTGTAAACTATTTCTGTCAAACTCTATATAGTTTGGTCCAATTGTTATAATATTTTGAGAAGTTATATCTTCTCCATCCAGCATAATATCAATAAATCCAATAATCCCTGCATTATAAGCCCAATCACCTAAATATACCCTTTCTTTCATAGCCTAATATACTCCTTTTTATTTTTGGTTATTTCGCTACCTCTATAAACCCGAAGCCCTGACCTCGTCTGAAGCCAATTCCATTTTGATAAATTTCTTTGAGGTCTTCGGGGTTTCCTGATAGTTCAAATAAGCCGATGAAGCCTGTGAGATACATATAATTTTTATTGGTATTTTCAACAAATTCAGAAATTCTGTGCTTGATAACTGCTTTTTGAACATTTATTGGCTTGAAAATAATCTTCTTTTGCAAACCTCTATTTTGCCCACGCAAACTGCGAATATTTCTTATTTCAAAATCAGCAACCTCATTAAACACATCTTCAAATCCATCCTCATAAGGCAAAACTGGTATCTTTTTGCTTTCTCCTTTCTTCTCAATTAAGATAGGTGAAAAAGTCTTGAATGCCATTACTCTATTAAATTGCTCTGGCTCTTTTACTAAATACATCCGCTTTAGTTTAATTTTGCAATTGTCAGTTAGATTGTATGGGTAAAGATGATTATTAATTAGGCTATTATACATGTTAACAAAAAATTCATAATCAGAAGTTGAAAGGTTCAAAACTATGTCGCCTCTGAACATAACCTTATCGTCAGCAAAATTCATGTTAGGAAGATTCACGGCAAACACAAACGGCTTTTGCCATTTGTTCTTTTTGTCTTTCCACCAATAAAGTTTTTTAAAATATTCCTGATTATATTCCGATAGGGCATTTTTTAAAAAGCTCATAAAAAGCGTTCGATAATAGATAGGAAGTTCAAAGATTTCTGTCTTAGGATTTGCTATTTCAAATATAAATTTTGCTCTCAAGTAAATTCCTCCTTTAAAAATAAACTTTGTATAAATTGACATTCTTTATTATATTTCTACATTAGTTACAAAAATCCTTCTTCCGGTTCATAAAAATTTTCTTACTTATTTGTCGAAAATTCCAAAGATGATTCTTTATGGTTTTAAATTTGTAGCTGTTAAATACTCCTCTATAGTAAAGAACCTTTTTTAAATGCTCTTTCATATTGTTTTGGCCAGTCTTCCCTTGAAGTGTAGGTATGCAGAACCCAATAGGGATTTCTTAAAAGTTCTCTTCCGAGTGCAACCAAGTCTGCCCTTTCATTTGAAAGAATTTCTTCTGCAAGCTCTTGTGTCGTTATTAATCCTACCGCAGAAGTTTTTATATTACAGCGTTTTTTAATTGTTTCAGCATATTTAACTTGATATCCGGGATATAGGTTTATATCAACATTTAAAAGTCCTCCACTGCTTACATCAATTAAATCAACTTTGTCTTTTATCATGTTGATATATTCTACCATCATATCTATGTTTATTCCGCCTTCCATGTAATCATCTGCAGATACCCGCACGAAAATAGGTTTGTTTTGAGGCCAATTTTTTCTAACTTCATCTATCACTTCAATTAAAAATCTTGCTCTATTTTCAATGCTATTGCCGTATTCATCTTTTCGTTTATTTGAAAGAGGAGAAAGAAATTCGTGGATTAAATAGCCGTGAGCTGCATGTATTTCAACTATATCATAGCCTGCTAAGTTAGCCCTTTTAGCAGCTTCTCCAAAAGCTTTTACTATAGATTTTATATCCTCAACTGATAATTCTCTCGGAAGTTTGTAGTGGTCTCCTGCTTTAATAGGGGAAGGACCTACAACATCTTCATAAAGTATATCACATTTTCTTCCTGCATGAGCAAGCTGTATTCCCATCACAGCGCCATTTGCTTTACAAATGTCTACAATTTTTTTTAATTCTTTAACTTGTTCATCATTCCATATACCAAGGTCATGGTCAGTTATTCTTCCTCTGCTTTCAACAGCTGTAGCTTCTTGCATAATAAGTCCTACTCCACCAATAGCCCTTGTGGCATAATGAACTATATGCCAGTCATTTGGCATCCCATTTGTAGAAGCTGTGTACATACACATAGGAGACATCATGATTCTATTTTTTATTGTAATATCCTTTATCTTTAAAGGTATATGTAAAATACTCATAAACACTCTCCTTTCTTGAGTTTTCTAATTTTAATCATAATACATAACTTTTCAAAAACCAAATTTGAAAAGTCTGTGTCAAGATTTTGCAAGTATTACCTACTGAAATTTTACCCAGACATTTAAAAAAGTATTTAACCTTAATGTGTTTGAAGCAATTTTAATGATAGTTAAAAAAAGAGCAATTTTTTTGGAAAGTATTTAAAATTTTTTAGTAAATGTAAACGATAGATTATTGAAAATTTACAAATAATTTAGTTGACTAAAGTTAAAGTTGCTGATAAAATAACAAGTAACTTTATTCAAGTTTACATTTTTAAATTGATAAAGATAAAAAGTGATGAAGGTGAGCGGTATGCGTTGAGGCTCAAGAGAGCCGGTGGATGGTGCAAACCGGTGCCAAGACGCGTATTTCCTCGCACTGGAGCTGTATAGCTGAAGGGCGATAAGCTTATTAGGCTATACCGGGATTACCCGTTACAGTTCAAGTTGCAAAACTTGGTGAGGCTATTGCCGTGAGGTAATAGCGAAAACAGGTGGTACCGCGTGGAGAAAATCCTCGCCCTGTAATTTAGGGTGGGGATTGATTTTTATATAGGGGGGTGGTAATTTGCACATTATCTCTGTCCTTGTTAACAATCATCCAGGAGTTTTATCAAGAGTAGTAGGTCTATTTTCTAGGAGAGGTTATAATATTGAGAGCCTTGCAGTAGGTACGACAGAAAGAGAAGACATTTCAAGGATAACTTTGACAGTGGGAGAAGATGAATATACAGTTACTCAGGTGATACGGCAACTTAATAAACTTGTAGATGTGTTGAAAGTACAAAACATAGGAGCAAGAGATAATGTTTCTCGAGAATTGCTGTTAGTTAAAGTAGGTTACGATTCAAATACAAGGGATGACATAATGCATATTGTAGATACTTTTAGAGCAAAAGTTATAGACATTTCCATCGACTCATTAATCGTAGAACTTACCGGAGATAGTGAAAAGATAAACGCTTTTATAAATTTAATTAATAAGTTTGAGGTAAAAGAACTTGTCAGGACAGGACTTGTATCTTTAGAGAGAGGCAATAAAACACTAAAAGAATATGAGGGGGAATTATAATGGCAAAGATGTATTATGACAAGGATGCAGATTTGAATTTGCTTAAAAACAAGAAAATCGCAATAATAGGTTTTGGAAGTCAAGGTCATGCTCATGCACTAAATTTAAGAGATTCTGGACTTGATGTAATAGTTGGTCTTTACGAGGGAAGTAAATCAAAAGAAAGAGCAGAAAAAGAAGGGCTGCGAGTTTATACAGTTGAAGAAGCGGCTAAAGTAGCAGATATCATAATGATGCTGATACCAGATGAAAAGCAGGCAGAAGTTTATAAAGAAAGCATAGAAAAAAATCTTACAGAAGGAAAAGCTTTGGCTTTTGCTCACGGTTTTAACATACATTTTAAACAGATTATTCCTCCAAAAAATGTAGATGTGTTTATGGTAGCTCCAAAGGGTCCAGGACACCTTGTAAGAAGAGTATACCAAGAAGGAAAGGGAGTTCCAAATCTTGTAGCAGTGTACCAAGATTACACAGGAAAGGCTTTTGAAATAGCATTAGCCTATGCAAAAGGAATAGGAGGCACACGAGCAGGTGTTATTGAGACTACATTTAGAGAAGAGACAGAAACAGACCTTTTTGGAGAACAAGCTGTTCTTTGCGGTGGAGTTACTGAACTCATGAAAGCTGGATTTGAAACATTAGTAGAGGCTGGTTATCAGCCAGAAATAGCTTATTTTGAATGTGTGCATGAAATGAAACTCATAGTTGACCTCATATACGAAGGTGGATTTAGTTATATGAGATATTCTATTTCTGATACTGCAGAATTTGGAGACTATATGACAGGCAAAAGAATAATAACAGAAGAAACTCGAAAAGAGATGAAAAAAGTTTTGAGTGAGATACAATCGGGTAAATTTGCAAAGGAGTGGCTTTTAGAAAATCAAGTGGGAAGACCGCAGTATAATGCTATGAAAGATAAAGAGGCAAGTCATCTTATTGAAAAAGTCGGCAAAAGTTTGAGAGAAATGATGGCCTGGATTAAAAAAGAATGAATAAGGAGGTAAATGTTAATGGGGGTAAAAAGAGTCATTGTTTTTGACACTACTTTAAGAGATGGTGAACAGACTCCCGGCGTCAATTTTAATATTAACGAAAAATTTGAAATAGCAAAGCAATTGGTAAATTTAGGGGTAGATGTCATAGAAGCTGGATTTCCCGCGGCTTCAAATGGAGATTTTGAAGCAGTCAAAAATATTGCTGACAAATTAAGAGGGGTTACTATTGCTGCAATGGCAAGGTCTGTAAAAGAGGATATAGACAGAGCTAGCAGCGCTTTGAAAAATGCTGAAAGGTCGAGATTACACGTTTTTATCGCAACTTCTGATATACATCTTAAATACAAACTTAAGATGTCAAGAGAAGAAACACTTAAAAGAGCTGTCGAAATGGTAAAATATGCAAGAAGAAAATTTGATGAGATTGAGTTTTCAGCAGAAGATGCTTCAAGAACCGACTGGGACTTTTTGGTAAAAGTTTTTAGCGAAGTAATTGAGGCAGGAGCAAATGTAATAAATATTCCGGATACCGTAGGGTATGCGATGCCAAGAGAATTTGGAGAACTCGTAAAATACATCAAAAATAATGTCCCTAACATAGATGGAGTAATTATAAGTGCCCATTGTCATAACGATCTAGGGCTTGCTGTAGCAAATTCTCTCTCTGCCATAGAAAACGGAGCGACTCAAGTAGAAGTAGCAGTGAACGGAATAGGAGAAAGGGCAGGAAATGCAGCATTGGAAGAGGTAATAATGGCGTTAAATACTAGAAAGGATTATTTTGGCCTCGTTCACGGAATAAATACCAAAGAAATTTACAATACCAGCAAATTAGTAAGCAAACTTACAGGAATTGATATTCCACCTAATAAAGCAATTGTAGGTGCTAATGCTTTTAGACATCAAGCGGGAATTCACCAACATGGAGTTATAAACAACAGAGCTACTTATGAAATAATGAAACCAGAGGACATTGGAATAATTCCAGATACTTTTGCATTAGGTAAGCTTTCAGGAAGAAATGCTTTTGAATTGAAAGTCAGACAATTGGGGTACAATAATCTTTCACCAGGAGAATTAAGTGATGCTTTTAGAAGGTTTAAAGATTTGGCAGACAAAAAAAAGGTCATTGTGGATGAGGATATAAGATTTGTTGTTGAAGAGACTTTGGAAGAGTTTAGGAGTTTTAAGGAGGGAGAAGCTTGGGCTTAACATTGACACAAAAGATATTGTCAGCAAAAGTTGGTAGAGAAGTAAAACCAGGGGAGTTAATTGAAGTTGATGTGGATATGGTGTTAGGCAATGACGTCACTGCTCCTGTTGCTATAAAGGAGTTTGAAAAGATAGGCATTGATAGAGTTTTTGACAATACAAAAATCGCCCTTGTTCCTGATCATTTTGTTCCTAATAAAGATATAAAATCGGCGGAGCAAGTGAATATAATGAGAAAATTTGCAAAAAAACATGGAATAGTAAATTTCTTTGAAGTAGGGCAAATGGGAATAGAGCACGCACTTTTACCCGAAAAAGGACTTGTACTTCCTGGGGATGTTGTCATAGGTGCCGATTCTCATACTTGTACCTATGGCGCTCTTACTTGTTTTTCTACAGGAGTTGGAAGCACTGACATGGCGGCAGCGATGGCGACAGGCAAGGCTTGGTTTAAAGTGCCAGAAGCTATAAAATTTGTGTTAAAAGGCAATTTGCAAAAATGGGTAAGCGGAAAAGATGTTATCTTGTATATAATCGGAAAAATAGGAGTTGACGGAGCTTTATACAAATCTATGGAATTTACAGGGAATATAAAAGCTTTGTCAATGGACGATAGATTCACAATCGCCAATATGGCAATAGAAGCAGGGGCTAAAAACGGTATTTTCGATTTTGACGAAATTACCGAAGCATATGTTAAAGGGAGAGCAAAAAGAGAGTATAAGGTATTTGAAAGGGATGTAGATGCTGAGTACAGTGAGGTTTATGAGATAAGTTTGGATGAGATAAGGCCTCAAGTAGCATTTCCTCATTTGCCTGAAAACACTAGAAGCATTGATGAGGTTGGAAAAGTGAAAATAGATCAGGTAGTTATTGGCTCTTGCACGAATGGGCGTCTCTCAGATATGGAGATAGCGTATAAGATACTAAAAGGCAAAAAGGTTCATCCTGATGTAAGACTTTTAATTTTTCCCGCAACACAGGAAATATACTTAGAATGTGTTAAAAGAGGTTACATCGAAGAGTTTATAAAAGCAGGTGCGGCAGTATCTACTCCTACTTGTGGACCTTGCCTTGGCGGACATATGGGAATTTTGGCTAAAGGAGAAAGGGCACTGGCTACTACTAATAGAAATTTTGTAGGAAGAATGGGACATCCTGAGAGTGAAGTGTATCTTTCAAGTCCAGCTGTTGCGGCGGCTTCAGCTATTGCAGGATATATCGTAAGTCCAGAGGAGGTATAATGATGCAGGGGAAAGCCATAAAATACGGGGACAATATAGATACAGATGTTATAATACCAGCAAGGTATTTAAACACATCAGACCCACAAGAATTGGCACAGCATTGCATGGAAGATTTAGACAAAGAGTTTAAAAACAAAGTTCAAGAAGGAGATATACTGGTTGTAGGTGAAAATTTTGGTAGTGGTTCTTCTAGAGAGCACGCGCCAATCGCTATTAAAGCATCTGGTATATCCTGTATAATTGCTAAGTCGTTTGCAAGAATTTTTTTCAGAAATGCGATAAATATAGGGCTTCCGATATTAGAATGCAAAGAGGCAGTAGATGGGATTGAAGAAGGTGATATTGTTTTGGTTGATACAGATAATGGAATTATAAAAAATTTAACTAAAGGGACAGAATTTAAAGCTCAACCCTTTCCTGACTTTATAAAAGAAATAATGAAATATGGTGGACTTATAAATTATGTCAGAGAGAAGGTGTGACATTGTTTAAAATTGCAGTGCTGCCTGGAGATGGAATTGGACCTGAGGTCATAGAAGAAGGGTTAAAAGTTTTGTCTGCTATAGAAGACAAGTACAAACTTAAATTTGATGTAAAAAAGTATCCTTTTGGGGGAGAAGCTATAGACAAATATGGCGTTCCCTATCCGGAAGAGACAAAAAATGCATGTCTTTCCAGCGATGCTGTTCTTTTGGGAGCAGTAGGGGGGCCTAAATGGGATGACCTTGAGGGGGATAAAAGGCCAGAAGCGGGTCTTCTGGCTTTAAGAAAAAGCCTAGGGGTTTATGCAAATCTAAGACCTGCTGTTCTTTATCCTCCTTTAAAAGAAGCTTCTCCTTTAAAAAACGAGTTATTACAAGAGGGTTTAGATATTCTTGTGGTAAGAGAACTTACTGGTGGTATTTATTTTGGACCAAGAGGAATAGTTGCTATAGATTATGGCTTTAAGGCTTATGATACAGAAGTGTACCAGACTTCAGAGATAGAAAGGATAGCGGTTATTGCCTTTGAAGCGGCTTTAAAGAGGAAAAAGAAAGTCACTTCTGTAGACAAGGCAAACATTTTAGATTCTTCAAGATTGTGGAGAAAAACGGTAGAAGAAATAAGTAAGAGATATCCTGATGTTGAGTTAAACCATATGTATGTAGATAACTGTGCTATGCAACTAATTAAAAATCCTTCTCAATTTGATGTAATTCTTACTTCCAATATGTTTGGCGATATTTTAAGTGACGAGGCTTCCCAACTTACAGGTTCTATAGGTATGCTTCCTTCTGCTAGCTTAAGAGAAGATAAAGTGGGACTTTATGAACCTATACACGGTTCTGCTCCTGATATTGCTGGAACAAAGAAGGCAAATCCTTTAGCTACAATACTGTCAGTTGCTATGATGTTGGAATATTCTTTTAATCTACTTGATGCTGCTAATGACATAAAGGATGCAGTAAATAAAGTTTTAGAGGCAGGTTATAGGACTTTTGATTTAGGAAAAGGAATAATTTTAAATACCCAACAAATGGGAGATAAAGTGGTGGAGTATATAAAGGGGTGAGGATATTGGTAAGTGATAGCATAAAAAAGGGAGTTGAAAAGGCGCCACATAGGTCACTTTTATATGCTTTAGGCTTGACTTATGAAGAAATAAAAAGGCCGATTATCGGTGTAGCAAATTCAAAAAACGAAATTATACCAGGACATATTCACCTTGATAAAATAGCTGAGGCTGTAAAAGCAGGCATCAGAATGGCAGGAGGAACGCCTATAGAATTTTCCACTATCGGCGTTTGTGATGGTATTGCCATGAACCATAAAGGTATGAAATATTCACTGGGAAGCAGAGAACTTATAGCAGATAGCATTGAAATTATGGCAACAGCACACGGATTTGATGGGCTTGTGCTGATTCCCAATTGCGACAAAATAGTGCCGGGAATGCTTATGGCAGCAGCACGCCTAAATATTCCTGCAATAGTTGTAAGCGGAGGCCCAATGCTTGCAGGAAAGTGTAATGGAGAGGTGTGCGATTTAAGCAGCGTCTTTGAAGCTGTAGGAGCACATAAAATAGGGAAAATCTCAGAGGAAGACCTTTATAAAATAGAACTTAATGCTTGTCCTACTTGTGGGTCCTGTTCAGGAATGTTTACGGCAAATACTATGAATTGCTTGACAGAAGCTTTAGGATTAGGGCTTCCGGGAAATGGCACAATTCCTGCGGTTTATTCTGAAAGAATAAGACTTGCAAAACAAGCTGGAATAAAAATCATGGAGCTTGTAGAGAGAGGAATTAAGCCTTCTTATATAATCACAAAAGAGGCATTCATAAACGCCTTTAGTTTAGACATGGCTTTAGGCGGTTCCACAAATACAATTTTGCATTTAAAGGCTATAGCCCATGAGGCAGGGGTAGAAATATCTCTTGATGAAATAAACGATATAAGCGGGAGAGTGCCTAATTTGTGTAAGTTAAGTCCTGCAGGTAAATACCACATAGAGGACTTGTATTTTGCAGGGGGAGTATCGGCTGTTTTAAAAGAACTGACGAAAGCTAATCTTATAAATACTGAAGCGTTAACAGTTACAGGAAAGACATTAGGAGAGAATATAAAAGACGCGAAAGTTTTAAATCATGATGTGATAAGGCCAATAGACAACCCTTACAGCAGTACTGGAGGTCTTGCGATACTGTACGGGAACATTGCAAGAGAAGGAGCTGTTGTAAAAGCATCTGCTGTAGCAAAAGAGATGTTAAGACACGAAGGGCCAGCAAAGGTGTTTAATTCTGAGGAAGAAGCCATAGCTGCAATATATGGAGGAAAAATACAAAAAGGCGATGTAGTTGTAATAAGGTATGAAGGGCCAAAAGGTGGGCCGGGAATGAGAGAAATGTTAAGTCCTACTTCAGCCCTTGCAGGTATGGGACTTGACAAAGATGTCGCTCTTATAACAGACGGCAGGTTTTCAGGTGCAACAAGAGGGGCTTCAATAGGACATGTATCTCCAGAGGCTATGGAAGGGGGAGAAATAGCGATTATTGAAGATGGGGATATTATTGAAATTGATATTCCCGCAAGAAAAATTAATGTGAAATTAACTGATGAGGAGATTAAAGAAAGAATGAAAAGATGGGTAAGACCTGAACCAAAGATAAAAACTGGTTATATGGCAAGATATGCAGAACAAGTGACTTCTGCAAATACAGGTGCAGTTTTTAAGGGGGGAGGTATATGAAGTTAAAAGGAGCGCAAGTAATTATAGAAGTTTTAAAAGAGATGGGCGTTGATACTATATTTGGCATACCAGGAGGGGCAGTTATTCCCATTTATGATGCTCTTTATGACTCTGATATAAGGCATATTTTAGCTACTCACGAGCAAATGGCAGCCCATATGGCAGATGGCTATGCAAGAGTTACTGGAAGAGTAGGGGTTTGTTTTGCTACCTCTGGCCCTGGTTCTACCAATCTTGTTACGGGTATAGCCAACGCTTATATGGATTCTGTACCTGTTGTGGCGATAACAGGACAGGTGCCTACAAATCTTATAGGAAAGGATGCTTTTCAAGAAGTAGATATAACAGGTATTACAATGCCTATAACCAAACACAACTTTATTGTAAAGTCTCCTGATAAACTGGCAGATACTATAAGACAAGCATTTGCAATCGCCAAGAGTGGAAGACCAGGTCCTGTCTTAGTAGATATTCCTAAAGATATACAGAATGCCGACATAGAGTATGTTAAAGGAAGGGAAGATAGTATTAATATAAAAAACAATGTCAATGGAATAGTTTCACAAAAAGAGTTAGACAAAGCTATAGAACTTATTTTGCAAAGTAAAAAGCCTGTAATCTTTGCAGGAGGAGGAGTGATTTGGGGGGAAGCATCAGCCGAACTCATAGAATTTGCAGAGAAGACCAATATACCTGTTGCCAGTTCTTTAATGGGGTTAGGATGCTTTCCAGAGGACCATCCTTTGTCATTAGGCCTTATAGGCATGCATGGAAGTAGATTTGCAAATTTGGCTGTATTTAAATCAGACCTTGTGATAGCGATAGGGACGAGATTTAGCGACAGAGTCGCTAGCAAAGCAGGAGGACTTGCTCCAAATGCTAAAATAATCCATATTGATATAGACCCTGCAGAATTAGGGAAAAATGTAGAAGTAGAGGTAGCAATTATAGGTAAAGTAAAAGAAGTTTTAAAACTCTTAACGAACAAACTTCCGTTCCTTGAGAGAAAAGAATGGTTAAAAGAAATTTCTGACTTAAAAGAAAAGCACGGATTAAAATACAAAAACGATGAAGTTTTAAGGCCTCAGTGGATAGTAGAAAAAATTCAAGAGCTTTCATACGATGACCTTATAATAGCCACTGAGGTGGGACAAAATCAAATGTGGGCTGCCCAGTTTTATAAATTTAAACAACCCAGGACTTTTGTCACCTCAGGAGGATTAGGGGCAATGGGCTTTGGACTTCCTGCTGCAATAGGAGCGCAAGTAGGAAGGCCAGATAAAAGAGTTGTAAACATTGCAGGTGATGGAAGTCTGAGAATGAATATACATGCCTTAGAAACAGCTGCTGTGTATAATCTTCCGGTTATAACAGTACTACTCAATAACCAAACTTTAGGCATGGTAAGACAATGGCAAAACCTTTTGTATGACAAGAGATTTTCCCACACAGATTTGAACGCAAATTTGAATTTTGCTAAGCTCGCAAACGACTTTGGAGTAGAAGGAATAAGAGTTACAACAAAAGAAGAATTTGAAAAAGCCTTCAAAAAAGCCTATTGCGAAAAAAGACCTTTTATGATAGAATGTATTATAAATAAAGACGAAATGGTGCTTCCATTTATCCCCGCAGGTGGAACTGTTGAAAATACAATTGGATAAAACCTTCAGGGATCGGTGAAATTCCGTACCGGCGGTATAGCCCGCGAGCCTTTTGGCAGACTCGGTGAAATTCCGAGGCCGACAGTTAAAGTCTGGATGGGAGAAGGAGAAATATTCCCCAGGGAATATGTTCTCTGGGGGTTTTTTTAACCCTGGAGGTTTAACCTTCAGGATTTTTTAGTATAGGAGGGATTAAATTGGAAGAATATATGAAAAGGGCTTTAACGCTGGCTAAAAAAGGATGGGGATACACAAACCCTAATCCACTTGTGGGTGCTGTAATAGTTAAAAATGGAAAAATAATAGGTGAGGGTTATCATGAATATTTTGGAGGGCCACATGCTGAAGTAAATGCATTAAAAAATGCAGTTGAAAATGTTGAAGGTTCTACTATGTTTGTAACACTTGAACCTTGCAGCCATTATGGCAAAACGCCTCCTTGTGTTGAAGAAATAATTAAATCTGGCATTAAGAGAGTGTATATAGCGATGGAAGACCCAAATCCTAAGGTTAGCGGGAACGGTATAAAAAGGTTAAAAGAGGCGGGAATAGAAGTACATGTGGGGATGATGGAGAAAGAAGCGAGGAAACTCAACGAAATATTTGTTAAATATATTACGACAAAATTCCCCTTTGTGATATTAAAATCTGCTATGAGTATTGATGGTAAGATTGCTTGTTATAATGGAAATTCTAAATGGATTACAAATGAGAAATCAAGAAAATTTGCTCATAAAATAAGAGGACGGGTATCCGCCATTATGGTTGGGGTAAATACAGTAATTAAGGATAACCCAATGCTTACAACAAGGTTGGAGGGGTATAAAAATCCTGTAAGGATTATTGTGGATAGTAGAGGTAGAATTCCACTTGACTCAAATGTAATAAGAGACAAAACGGCAAAAACGATAATTGCTACAACAGAACTTATGCCAAACAATGTGAGAAAGAAGCTTGAAGATATGGATATTGAAGTTATTATATTAAAGAATGACAATGGAAAAGTACCTTTAAAAGAGCTAATGATAAAACTTGGAGAGAGGGGGATTGATAGTGTATTGATTGAAGGCGGTGGGACATTAAATTGGTCTGCATTTAAAGAGGGAATTGTTGATAAAGTTATGTTTTTTATATCACCTAGAATAATAGGAGGAAAAAATGCTTTAACACCTGTAGAAGGTATAGGTTTTTCGGATATAGGAAATTCAATAGAATTAAAAGATGTGGAGATTGATAGAATAGATGATGATATACTAATAACAGCATATGTAAGAAAGTAGGTTATGGCGTATGTTTACTGGAATTATAGAAGAAACAGGAACTGTTAAGAATATTACACATGGTACTTTTACAAAAATTGTTATAAAATGTAGCAAAGTCCTTGAGGAAACAAAAATAGGTGATAGCATAGCAGTTAACGGTGTATGTTTAACTGTTACTAATATGTCAAACGAAAGTTTTGCGGCTGATGTTATGCCTGAAACCATGAGGGCAAGTAATTTAAAAGATCTGAAAACTGGAAGCATTGTCAATCTTGAAAGAGCACTTCAAGTTGGAAGGAGAATGGGCGGGCATATTGTAACTGGCCATATAGATTGCGTTGGAAAAATCATAGAGAAAAGGCAGGAAAAAAATGCTTTTATATTTAAAATAGCTATCAATGAGAAATTTACAAAATACATTGCCCGTAAGGGAAGTATTGCGGTTGATGGTATAAGTTTAACGGTTGTTGAGGATGGATATGATTATTTTACTGTTTCAGTTATTCCACATACAATGCTTAAGACCACATTGGGTTATAAAGGGGTAGGAGATAGTGTAAATATCGAAGTTGATATACTTTCTAAGTATGTAGAAAAACTAATAGGGAAAAAGGATATAAAAGATTTATTAAAAGAAAATGGATTTATATAGATGTTGATGACTTTTCTAAGTTAAGGAGGAAAGACCAATGTTTGATAGGATAGAAGATGCAATAGAAGATATAAAGCAAGGGAAAATGATTATTGTGGTAGATGATGAAAATAGGGAAAATGAAGGCGACTTAGTTATGGCAGCAGAAAAAGTTACAGGAGAACACATTAATTTTATGATAAAATATGGACGGGGTCTTGTATGTGTTCCGATGACAGAAAAGAGACTTAATGAGCTTGGCATTTACCAGATGGTTGAGAATAATACTGACCATAAAGAAACTGCTTTTACTGTATCTGTAGATTATAAAGAATGTACCACTGGTATTTCTGCATTTGAAAGAGCGCTGACAGTGAAGAAATTAGTAGACGATAATTCAAAGCCGGAAGATTTTACAAAGCCAGGACATATCTTTCCTTTAAGAGCCAAAGATGGTGGTGTATTAGTAAGGGCAGGGCATACAGAAGCGGCTGTAGACCTTGCAGTTCTTGCAGGACTCAAACCCGCTGGAGTAATATGCGAAATCATAAAAGACGATGGAAATATGGCAAGGTTGCCTGACCTTTTGGAGTTTGCAAAAAAATTTGGATTGAGAATTATATCTATTGAAGATTTGATAAAGTACAGAATGAAAAATGAAATACTTGTGAGAAGGGTAGCGCAGGCGAAACTTCCAACTAAGTATGGGAATTTTGAAATTGTTGGATATGAAGAAATATTAACAAGGAAACAGCATGTAGCTTTGATTAAAGGAGATATAAATAAAGAACCTGTACTTGTGAGGATACATTCTGAATGTCTTACAGGGGATATCTTGGGGTCGTTAAGATGTGACTGTGGTGACCAGCTTCATGCGGCAATGGAAAGAATAGGACAGGAAGGAGGAGTACTAGTTTATCTGAGGCAGGAAGGAAGGGGTATAGGACTTTTAAACAAGATTAAAGCGTATCATCTGCAGGATCAAGGGCTTGATACTGTTGAAGCGAATATTAAGCTTGGTTTTCCACCCGATTTAAGAGAATACAGTATAGCTGCACAGATTTTGAAAGATATAGGAGTTAAAAAGATAAGGATTATGACAAATAATCCGCAAAAAATTATGGAATTATCAGACTATGGTCTTGATGTTGTAGAAAGGGTTTCTATAGAAATTTGTCCAAATCATTATAATGAAAAATACCTCAAAACAAAAAAGGAAAGAATGGGACATCTAATTTTGGAAGTGTAAAATGCTACAAAAAAATGAATTAAATGTAATTATTAAGTATATAATGAAAGAATATTAATAAGGAGAGTGTATAGTTTATGAAAATATATGAAGGAAAACTTATAGCAGAAGGAAAGAAATTTGGAATTGTGGTAAGCAGATTCAATGAATTTATAACAGGAAAACTTCTCGAAGGGGCACTTGATGCCCTAAAAAGGCATGGTGCTTTAAATGAAGACATTGAAATTGCGTGGGTACCTGGAGCATTTGAAATACCACTTATAGCTAAAAAGATGGCTGAATCTAAAAGATATGATGCAGTAATTGCACTTGGAGCAGTGATAAGAGGAGAGACACCCCATTTTGATTATGTTGCAAATGAGGTATCAAAAGGTATTGCAAAAATATCTCTTGATACAGAAGTTCCAGTTATATTTGGTGTTCTTACCACAGATACAATTGAGCAAGCTATTGTAAGAGCAGGAACAAAAGGTGGGAATAAAGGTTTTGAGGCAGCCGTTACAGCAATAGAGATGGCAAATCTAATAGATGAAATAAAATAAGGGCGAAATGCCCTTCTTTTATTTCCAAGGAGGGATAATTTTTGCTTTTTGTAGGGCTTTAAATACTACTACAAATACAGGTCCTATTATAAGTCCTAAAGCACCGAAAAGTTTTGCACCTATAAACATAGATAAAAGCGTAACAAGAGGATGAAGTCCGATGCTCTGACCTACAATCTTAGGCTCTATCATCTGTCTTACAACTACCACCAAGCCGTACAGTATTAAAAGATATATCCCTACCATGTAGTTTTTCATTATGATGTTATAAAGCGCCCATGGTACCATGACAGCACCAGGACCTAGTACGGGCAATGCATCTGCAATGGCTACAAGAAGACCCAATAGAAATGGATAGTCAAAACCTATTATTGCAAGGCCTATGGAGACTTCCAAAAAGGTTATAAGCATTATTGTTGCTACTGCTCGCAGATAACCGAAAAATGTCTTTAAAAGGTTTACCTGAATATTTTTTGCATGCTGTGCCCAATGAGATGGAATCTGCCTTTTTATAAAATCTAGTATAAGCTGTTTATCTTTGCTTATAAAAAAAGTAGCAACAAGTGTTATCAAAGTCATAAAGAAAAAGTTAGGCAATTTTGTTGCAAAATTCAAAAGCCATGTAGCAAGATTTTTTGCAAATAATGATACATAGTTTAAAATCGACTGCATGTTGCTTTCAATAAGGGATGTAATATTTGGGGGCAATGATATGTAATACATTCTTATTCTGTCAACAAGATTTAAAATTATGTCATTAATAGTATTTGCATAATTTGTGCTTATTTCCGCAAGAGAACTTAGTTCATATATAAGTTGTGTTATTGATATTGCAATAAGTGATCCTATCACACCTATTAATATCAAAAGTAAAATAAAGGATGCTAATCCTCTCGGCACCTTTAATTTTTTCTCTAAGAAATTTACACCAGGATCGATTATCACAGCGAGAAGTAAAGCCACTACAAATGGCATCAAGAAAGGAATAATTTTAAATATGATTAAGTAAAATATAATAAAAACAGCAACAATGAGCAGTGTTTTTTTTATTATATCACCGTATCTCAATAGAAAATTATTCACTGTTTTGACCTCCTTTTTCTTTATTATAATATGAGAATTGATGAAAGTCTATCATTAAGAGTAATTATTGACTATAATAAAAAAATCCGCCGAAACGGATTTTTTAAAGGGCGGTTTTTATTTTTGCTATTTCTTTTGATTTTTGGGCAAGTTCGCTTCGCGTTATAATTCCTTTTTCTACTAGTAAATCTATGAGGGAAAGTAAAGCCAATAAATTTTTGTACTCTGTGTCTTTTATTTCGGCTAAATCTAGAAGATATTCTATTTCTCTCATTTTACATCTCTCCCAAATAATTCTTTAATTTTATTATTGACATATATTAGAAAAATATGCATACAAAATAAAAAAATTAGAATTTGTTTGAAGTTTATGCTATAATATCACTGTACTTTTAAGTGAGGAGAGAAAATATGGGCAAAAATGTACAAAAAGAAATATTAAGCTGGATATTTACTATAGCTCTTGCTTTTTTGATTGCACTGTTTATAAGGACTTATGTTTTTGAATTGGTAGATGTACCCACAGGTTCAATGTTAAATACTATTCAAATAAATGATAAATTCATTGTAAACAAGTTTATATACAGGTTTGAACCTGTAAAACGAGGAGATATTGTAGTATTTCGCTTTCCTGACGACCCAAAAGTTAATTTTGTAAAAAGAGTTATTGGCATTGGTGGAGATGTGATTGAAATAAAAAATGGTCAGTTAATAAGAAATGGAAAAGTAGTTAAGGAGCCCTATATAAAAGAACCTATGAAAGGCAATTTTGGACCATATGTCGTCCCACCGGGTCATTATTTTATGTTAGGTGATAATAGAAATGAGTCTATGGACAGTAGATTTTGGCAGCACAAGTATGTATCAAAAGACCAAATTTTGGGCAAAATAGTTTTTAGAATTTGGCCTCCTGATCGAATTGGTTCTATGTCTGGAAAATAGTTATTGAAAGTAGTGTTATAAAGTAGTATAATATTAAAAAACATAATATTGTCGGCAATGAAGGGACGAGTAGTAAGTATAAACTTTTAAGAGAGCTGGTGGTGGGTGCGAACCAGTAAGTTTTACTTATGAATTCCATCCCGGAGCTAAGGTATAATGACCTTCGGGCGACCGTTAAATCATGTGGAGGGCTTATTTAAGCCGAAAGAGGGTGGCAACACGGCATTCCCGTCCCTTTATGGGACGGGAATTATTTTTAAGGGAGGTGTGGTAAAGTGTTAGACGTAAAGAGGATAAGAAATAATCCAGAGGCTGTAAGAATAGCTATAGAGCTTAAAGGAGAAAAAGCAGATATAGATAGGTTTTTAGAATTAGACGAAAAAAGAAGACAAATGCTAGTGGAGTTGGAAACATTAAAAAATCGTAGAAATGTGGAATCAGACAATATTGCAAAACTAAAAAGAGAAGGCAAAGATGCTAGCGATTTGATTGCTGAAATGAAAGAATTATCGGATAAGATTAAAGAAATGGAACAAGAGGTAAAAGAAGTAGAAGAAGAATTAGAGCGAATTTTATGGACAATCCCTAATATACCTCATGAGAGTGTTCCAATTGGCGATAGTGATGAAGATAATGTTGAAATAAGGAGATGGGGAGAACCGAGAAAATTTGACTTTGAACCAAAACCTCATTGGGAAATAGGACAAGAGTTGGATATTTTAGACTTTGAAGCTGCAGCGAGAGTAACAGGCTCAAGGTTTACTTTTTACAAGGGACTTGGAGCTCGTTTGGAAAGAGCGCTTATAAACTTCATGCTGGACTTACACATTGAAAAACATGGCTATACTGAAGTGTTTCCTCCCTTTATGGTACATAGAAGAAGCATGTTTGGCACAGGTCAACTTCCTAAGTTTGAAGAGGATGCTTTTAAAGTTTACGGCACAGACTATTTTTTGATACCTACAGCAGAAGTGCCTGTAACCAATATGTACAGAGATACAATAATAGATGGAGACAAGCTTCCAATATACCACTGTGCTTATAGCGCTTGTTTTAGACAAGAGGCAGGTTCTGCAGGGAGAGATACGAGAGGGCTTATAAGGCAGCACCAGTTTAATAAAGTTGAGCTTGTCAAATTTACAGAGCCAGACAAATCCTATGAAGAGTTAGAAAAAATGACTAGAGATGCTGAAGAAGTATTGCAGGCGTTAGGACTTCCTTACAGAGTAGTGGTCATATGCACAGGAGATTTAGGCTTTACTGCTTCTAAAAAATACGATATAGAAGTGTGGATGCCAAGCTATGGACGATATGTAGAGATATCTTCTTGTAGCAATTGTGAAGACTTTCAAGCAAGAAGAGCTAATATAAAGTATAGGCCTAAAGATGGTGGGAAGGCACAATATGTCCATACTTTAAATGGCTCTGGAGTTGCTGTAGGAAGAACTTTTGCTGCAATATTAGAAAATTATCAACAAGAAGATGGATCTGTTGTAATACCAGAAGTTTTAAGGCCCTACATGAAAGTAGATGTGATAAAGAAATAAATATATTGTTTTCCAATATTATACTATATAAGCATATTGACAATAAAGCTGGGGTATGATATACTTTATATCGTCCCAGCGGGGAGAGGTGTCCGAGTGGTTTAAGGAGCTGGTCTTGAAAACCAGTGACTCCTTCACGGAGCCGTGGGTTCGAATCCCACCCTCTCCGCCAGAAAGTTAATATTTTTTTATAAGCAACCAACGTGGAGAAGTACCCAAGATGGTGAAGGGGCGGTCCTGCTAAGACTGTAGGTCGGGGATAACCCGGCGCGAGGGTTCGAGTCCCTCCTTCTCCGCCATTTTATTATGTGGTTGCTCTATTTTATTATTTTTTATCTTTTCCAAGTATTACTGTTACATCTACATTTGCATCAGGTGAGATATCTTTTTTCTACATTGGTTATAAAAGTGTTTTTGCAATTTTTTTAGCTTTTTCTTCATTTGCAAACCTGTTTAAAATGTGCTATTATATATGATAGACTTTTGCGCCCGTAGCTCAGTTGGATAGAGTGTCTGACTACGAATCAGAAGGCCGGGGGTTCGAATCCCTCCGGGCGCACCATTGTATAAGCGGAGTCGAAGCCCTTAGATAGAATTATCTAAGGGCTTTTTTGCTTTTACTATAAAAAGCTCTAATTTAACTTAATTTTTTATTGTTTTTTAACGTGAAGGCTGAGTATTAATGTAAATTGATATTTTGGTAAAAATTTTTTCTATTTGTGTAAAAGATTATTAGTGGTATAATGATGATGAAATTTAGTTAAAAACTAATTTTTGCTTACAAGTAGGTTGATGCCCATTAATGTTTTGGTAAATAAAAAATTTATGGGGAAGTGATAAAAATGGCCGGCATGACATTGGAAAATTATTATGATATCGTTGTAGCAGGGGATTCTATTTCAAAGGGTGTAGTATATAGTAAGGAAAAAAGTAAATACGTTATATCAGACGTAAATTATGTAAATTTACTAAAGGACAACATAAAAGGAACAGTAAAAAATATTGCTAAGTTTGGAAATACTCTTTTAAAAGGTATTGACATTTTAAAGAGGTATTTGTTAAAAGATAAACCTGATATAGTTCTGATAGAATTTGGAGGAAATGACTGTGATTTCGATTGGGAAGAAATTGCGAAGAATCCTTATGATGAGCATAGCCCCAAAACAGATTTTTATATTTTTAAAGAAAAGCTCAAAGAATTGATAAAATCCTTAGAGGATGCAAACATAATTCCTGTGTTAATGACATTACCTCCTTTGGATGCTGACAGATATTTTAAATGGATAAGCAAAAACAGTGAAGAGATGGGCAAAAACATTTTAAAGTGGTTAGGCAGTGTTACTAAAATATATTGGTGGCAGGAAAAGTATAACTCAGCTATATTAAGTATAGCAGAAGAAACAAAGACAAGGCTTATTGATATAAGGAGCGCTTTTTTAGATTATCCCGATTTTAGGCAATTTATTTGCACTGATGGTATTCATCCTAATGAGAAGGGACATAAAATAATAGCACATAAGATATATGAATATCTGCAAAGAAATTATGCATATCTTTTAAAAGAGTGAGCATATAAAGATTAAGCCGAAATTTTTTCCTCAATGACGCCGGAACAGATAAGAGCTATTTTAATGGGAATGCTTATTAGTGGAGGAATGTTAATTCAAGGTAATATCCCAAACATCATTTCAGCGGGCAAATTAAAAATAAAAAGTACTGAAAGGGCACGAATTGCTGTTCCTCTAGGTGCAATACTTTTGATAGTGTATTATATTGTATTGTTTGTGATTTAAATAAGTCAAGGAGGAGCATACTTGACACTTAAATAATTCTCTGATAAAATACCTTTATGCAGAGGACAAATAAAAAGCAAAAATAAGAGTGTAGTTACTTTTGCTTGCGGTGGGGTATATGATTAATAAGTTTATGGAGGCAGCTCTTTTAGAGGCGAAAAAAAGTTACCAATTAGGTGAAGTACCTGTTGGAGCTGTCATTGTAAAAGAGGGACAAATAATTGGAAGAGGATTTAATCAAAAAGAGTCTACAAATGATGCTACAGCCCATGCAGAGATTATAGCGATAAAGGAAGCTTGTAAAACTCTTGGCAGTTGGAGACTTGATGACTGTAGCATGTATGTGACTTTAGAGCCTTGTCCCATGTGTGCGGGAGCTATTTTAGAAGCTCGCATAAAAAGAGTGTATATAGGGGCAGAAAGTGATAAATCTGGTGCTGCAGGTACAGTAGTTGATATTTTAAATAACAGCTATTTAGGAAGTAAAACAGAAGTGTATTTTGGAATAATGGAAGAAGAATGCAAAACTCTTTTAAAAGACTTCTTTGAAAATTTAAGGGAATAGGTGCGGAGAGATGGCTGAGTGGTCGAAAGCGCTCGCCTCGAAAGCGAGTGGGCGAATTTTTCGCCTCGTGAGTTCGAATCTCACTCTCTCCGCCATGAAAAATAAATGTGGAGAGATGACCGAGTGGACGAAGGTGCACGACTGGAAATCGTGTGTACCCTTTAAAAGGGGTACCGAGGGTTCGAATCCCTCTCTCTCCGCCATGAAAAAGGTAATTCTTGGCCGTACTAGATGGGGAGGTAGCGGTGCCCTGTAACCTGCAACCCGCTATAGCAGGGTCGAATTCCCAGGCTGAGGCCTGACCATTGTAAGGTCTGGCATAAGTAAGTGGCGTTGATACTTGAGTCCTGCGCAACGGAAATTTGCGAACCCCGTCAGGTCCGGAAGGAAGCAGCGGTAAGCAAACACTTCCGTGTGCCGCAGGGGAGCTTGAGTGGAGCTAACTGCTTATGTAACGCTTATGGTGGCAGGTCGAAGCTGGGTGTACGGCCTTTTATTTTTGCTCTTTTACTGGAAAATATTTCTTATTATTTTTTATAACTTTTACTTAAAATTTGAAGGCTTTTAGCCGAAATAAATATAGGGAACTTATTCTTACAAAAGAAAAGAGATGGAGGATAGTATGTTTAAAAGAAATTATAATACACGGATATTTTTTGTTTTATTTGGGATTTCTGTAATTGTTTTCTCATTGTCATTAGCTTATTTTTTGTCAGGGTTTGAAAATAGAGTTTTTATAGGGGGAATAATTTTATTAATTTCGCTGGGGTTATCGAGTTTTTTATCTAAAAAATTGTCTGAACCTATTGAAAAATTAAACGAAGCTGTTAAAAGGATTTCTCGGGGGGATTTTGATTATCAGTTAAATATTACTGATTCAAAAGAGCTTAGAGAACTTTCAGAGAATTTTAATTCCATGGCTAGAGACTTATCTCAAAGTTATAAAAAATTAAAAGAACAAACAGAAAGTTTAATACAACAAAATGAAGAATTACAGGAGTTTAACGCGGAATTAGAAGCTTCCTACGAGCAATTAGAGGCTTTGACTCATGAATTAGAAATTTCTGAAAGAAAGTATCGATTGTTAGTAGAGAATATTCGGGATATTTTGTGGGTGACTGATAAAAATTTTATTATTGAATTTGTCAATTCACGAGTTATAAGGTATTTAAATTATACTCCGCACGAATTGATAGGAAAAAGCATTTTTGAAATTGTAGATGAAGACAGCAGAGAAATCTTGAAAAACATGATGGAAGGTAAAATTAATTTTTCAGAAATCAATTTTAAAAGCAAAGAAGGCTTATTGGTTATAACAGAAACCTATGTTAAAAGGCTAAAAATTGATGAAGAAGTGGTAGGCATTCAAGGCATTTCTCGAGATATTACAGAAATATATTATGTAAAAAAACAGATAGCTGAAAAGAATAATGAAATATTGGCTATTAGTGATGTAGGAAAGCTACTTACATCGGGAAGTGACATAAAAGAGGTATTGAATAACATAGTAGAAAAAGTTGCTGAATTGTTAAATTCACCTTTGTGCACTATAAGAGAATATAATCCGTATTTTCATAAGTTTGTTTTACTTGTAAAAGGGGGAGAATTAAAAGATTATCCTGTCTCTGAAGAAATTAAATTATCAGAAGAGGACATAAATGAATTAGTAAATCTAAAAGAAATAAAAATAAAAGATATAGAAGAGTTTCCTTGTAGTGAAAAAATAACACCTATTTTTGCAGCTAAAGATGTTTATTCAGTTGTGATAGTGCCTTTAATTTTTAGAAATGAAACTAAGGGAATTTTAACAGTTTGGACTGCAACAAATACGGTCAAAAATATGAGTTTATTGAGATCTATTGCCAGCGCAGTGTCTGTGGCAATTGAAAATTCCAAACTGTATGACGAGATTAAAAAAGTCTATATAAAGACTATAGAAGCTTTAGCTTATGCAATGGAAGCAAAGGATTTATATACGAAAGGACATTCTATGAGAGTATCTCAATATGCTGTTTTAATAGGGGAATATATGGGCTTTTCAAGGGAAAAAATAGAACAATTAAGGATTGCAGGGATATTACATGATATAGGAAAGATAGGTATATCTGATACTATTCTTCTAAAGAAAGGCAAACTCTTGGAAGAAGAGTATAACGTTATAAAAAGTCATCCAGAGATATCAAAAAAAATTTTAATGCCTATAGATCTGCCGAAAGAAATATTAGAAGCTATTTCCAAACACCATGAACGATATGATGGGAAAGGTTATCCTTATGGTTTAAAAGGCGAAGAAATCCCTATAGAAGCAGCAATTCTTGGTGTGACTGATGCCTTTGACGCGATGACTTCTGATAGAGCTTATAGAAAAGGAATGACTATTGAAGAAGCTATTAATGAGCTTTTAAAATATAAAGGAACACAATTCCATCCTGAAGTGGTAGATGCCTTTATTTCTCTTTACATGAATGAAAAACACAGACTAGAAGAGATAAAAAATCAAGTTTTTTCAAATGCTTCTTAAGAGATATAGAAATATCTCTTTTTTTTTGTTACAATTGAATATAACGAGGTGTTAAAGTATGTATCAGTCTTTATATAGGAAGTACAGGCCCAAAAGCTTTAAAGAGGTGGTGGGGCAAGAGCATATTGTAAAAACTTTAAAAAATCAGATAAAACTTAATAAGATAGGACATGCTTATCTTTTTACAGGTACAAGAGGAACAGGAAAAACCAGTGTAGCTAAGATTTTTGCAAAAGCAGTTAATTGTTTAAATAATACAGATGGAGAGCCTTGTAATTCTTGTGAGATTTGTCAAGCTATAAATAACAACACTACGATGGATGTTTTAGAGATTGATGCTGCGTCTAATAACAGTGTAAATGATGTAAGAGAATTGAGAGAGTCTGTAATTTACGCTCCTTCTCAAGCTAAGTACAAAGTATATATAATTGATGAAGTGCATATGCTTTCTACAGGGGCTTTTAATGCTCTTTTAAAAACGTTGGAAGAACCTCCTCCTCATGTGATTTTTATTCTTGCTACTACTGAACCGGATAAATTGCCTGATACTATTTTATCAAGGTGTCAAAGGTTTGACTTTAAAAGAATACCTACGCGGTTAATTGCTCAAAATCTTGATAGAATTTGCAATGACAGTGGAATAAAAATCGAAGAAAAGGGACTTAAAACTATTGCCATCTATGGAAATGGTTCTATGAGAGATGCGATAAGTCTACTAGAACAATGTGCTTCTTACAAAGAAGGCCTTATAACCTATGAAGATGTATGCGAAATGTTAGGTGTAGCTAATGATGAAGTGTTATTTTCCCTTTTGGATTACATGAATGCTAAAGATGTAGCAGCTTCATTGAAACAATTAGATAAAATTTTGTCTTATGGAATAGACGTGGGAAATTTTTTAAAATCCTTAACTTATATTTTGAGAGATATGGTGCTTTACAAAACAGGAGGAGAAGAATTAAAAGAAATTTTGTATAGCGATGTAGAAACTATAAAAGAAAGAGTACAAAACTTTGGTACAGCTTTTTTGACTAACGCTTTAGAAAAATTTACAAATCTGCAAAAAGAAGTTAGATATGCTATATCTCCGTTAACCCTCTTAGAAGTAACTATTTTGAGGTTGATAAAACCGGAAATTTCTTACGATATGATGAGTTTGTTAGCAAGAGTAGAACAAATAGAAGACAAATTAGAAAAAGGCCAATTTTTTTTGAAGGAAGAAAAAAAAGAAGTCGAAAATAAGAAGATAAATATTTCGCTAGAAAAAGAAGAAAACGTGACACCGCAAATAGTACAGCAAGAGGATATAGATCTAGAAAAGGTGTGGGCTGAAGTAAAAGAAATGATAAAAAAAGAAAGAATAGCTTTGTATGCCTTTATAGAAAAAGGGACTCCTTATTTAAAAAAAGGAACAATTGTGGTAGAATATCCTGAAGAATATGCTTTATTAAAGGAGGAATTGAGCAAAGCGGAAAACAAAAGTTTTATTGAAGGAATATTAAAAGAACTAGTTGGGAAGGCAATTCCTTTAAAGTTTGAATTAAGAAAAAATGAAGAGGAATTACTTGTACAGCAAGTTAAAGAGTTTTTTGGTGAAGATATAGAGATAATATAATTTTCACAAATCATTTAAAAAAGCATATAAATATTTTTAGAATAAAATTTAGGAGGTTATAGTGTTATGGCAAAAGGCGGATTTCCGGGCGGGTTTAATATAAATAATATGATTAAACAAGCCCAGCAAATGCAAGAAGAAATAAAGAAAATGCAAGAAGAGCTAATGCAAAAGACTGTAGAAGCTACTGTCGGTGGTGGGATGGTAAAAGCAGTTGCAAATGGCAGAAAAGAACTTGTAAGTATTGAAATAAATCCTGCTGTTGTAGATAAAGATGATGTAGAAACGTTAGAAGACCTTGTATTAGCTGCGGTTAATCAAGCGTTAAGGAATGCAGAAGAAATGATTGCTTCTGAAATGGCAAAGATAACCGGAGGATTAAACATTCCTGGACTGTTTTGAGGTGAAAAAATGAACTATTATTCTACTTCTATAGCGAAGCTTATAGAAGAACTGTCAAAGTTGCCTGGTGTAGGCCCTAAAACAGCACAAAGGCTTGCTTTTTTCATAATAAACATGCCTTTAGAAGAGGTAAAAAGCTTGTCTCAAGCGATTATTGATGCAAAAGAAAAGATAAAGTATTGTAGAATTTGTTATAACATAACTGACACAGAGGTTTGTAACATATGTAGTGATAAAGAAAGAGATCATTCTCTTATATGTGTTGTTTCTCATCCTATGGATGTTGTCGCAATGGAGAAAATACGAGAATATAAAGGAGTGTATCATGTACTTCATGGTGTTATTTCTCCGATAGAAGGCGTTGGCCCTGAAGATATAAAAATTAAAGAACTTTTAGACAGAGTAAAAAATGGAAATGTAAAAGAAGTCATACTTGCTACAAATCCTGACATAGAGGGAGAAGCGACAGCAATGTACATTGCTAAGCTATTAAAACCGTTAGGAATAAAAGTCACAAGGATTGCTCATGGGGTGCCGGTAGGCGGTGACCTGGAATACACCGATGTTGTAACTCTTTCAAGGGCTCTTGAAGGTAGAAGGGAATTGTAAAAGGTATTGCATTTTCATTTGTAGTTTATTATAATAAATTTGTGATAAATACCATAAGGCGATGGAGCTCGCCATAAATGCGGAACGCTGATGGCTCCTATTAGGAGGATATAAGGCCTAATAGGGGCCTTTTTATTGCCCCAAAATGTAAACGGAAAGGAGATTTTCATGGAATACATCTATATAGGGATTGGAGGATTTTTTGGAGCAGTACTGAGATATTTAATAACAATTTACTTTACAAAAATGTATCACACTGTATTTCCCTTTGAAACTTTTATAATAAACATTTTAGGTTCCTTTTTGTTAAGTTTTATTGCTAATTTTGCTATGGAGGAGTACAAGGTAAATACTAATTTGAGGTTAGCGATAACAACAGGATTTATTGGAGCTTTTACAACATTTTCCACGTTTAGTATGGAAACAATAAATTTATTAAAAGCAGGGAAAGATTATATTGCTCTAAGTTATATGATTTTATCGATAATGGGAGGCCTTTTGATGTCTTATTTAGGATTTGAATTTGCTGACAAAATTTTTGACTTATTAAAGAAACGGGAGGAAGAACAGTGAAAAATATACTGTATGTGGGGATTGGAGGAATTTTTGGAGCAATATTGAGATATGAAATGTCGCGGCATATAAAGGAAAACCGAGAGATAATTATTCCCATCGAAACTTTTATTATAAATGTATTAGGTGCGTTTTTATTAAATTTCTTATCAAGTCCTAAAATAAATGTAAATTTAAGCTATGATGTTAAACTTTTTCTGACAACGGGATTTCTAGGTGCTTTTACAACATATTCAACTTTTTCACATGAGACAGTATACTTAATCAAGGATAAAAAATATTTTCATGCTTTTATATACATGTCATTGACAATTATATTTGGACTAATAGGGGGAATATTGGGATATTATATCGGATTTTATATAGGAAATTTAATTTAGTTAGTGTATAATATATATTAGTTGAAAATAAATATCAGTTAGGAGGAATAAAATGTGAATTTGAATTATAATAATCTGCTGTCTGCTTTATCTTTGGCCCTTGACGTGCAAGAGTATAAGAACATGGGACATGCAAGAAGAGTGGCTTATATTTCTTTAAGGATTTCAGAGATGTTAAATTTAAATGAAGAAGATACAAAAAAAAGTGTACTATTCTGCTTTGTTACATGATATAGGACAAGGAGATGTATACGAAGATTTTAACAAAGACGAATGGTGGAAACACAGTGAAAGAGGAAGTGAGATTGTAAAGAAGTTGCCTTTTGGAGAAAATTTTTCGGATATTATAAGATATCATCATGAAAATTACGATGGAAGCGGACATTTTAAACTAAATGGGGACTCTATTCCTTTAGGAGCTCAAATTGTTTTTATATCTGATCAATTTGATATACGGTACACCTCATTGGTTGGGAAAGAAAGTGAGTATAATATTCGGAATAATATCAAAGAATGTATAAAAAGTGGTACTGGCAAGATGTTCAATCCTGTGGTTGCAAAGGCATTACTTGACCTTACAAGACAAGAAAAATTTTGGCTTGATTATAAATTTTTTGATATAAAAAGTTTATTAAAAAGGATTGAACCTAAAGACACAATTATCATAGGAATTAAGGAATTAGAGGATATAGCAGAAGCTTTCGCACAGATTATCGATAATAGAAGCCGTTTTACCTATAACCATTCTAAAGGTATTTCAAAGTTAACTTATGAAATGGCTAAGGTGATAGGATATGATGAAGAAACTTCTCGAAAAATAAGAATTGCTGGGTTGCTTCATGACCTTGGAAAGCTAGCTGTACCTAATTCTATTCTTGATAAACCGGACAAGCTTACTGAAGAGGAATTTATGGTTATAAAATCTCATACCTATTATACTAAAGAAATACTCAAAGAAATAGATGGAATAGATGATATAGCAGAATGGGCCGCAAATCATCACGAGAAATTAGATGGAAGCGGGTATCCTGAGGGATTAAAAGGTGACGAAATTGGAGAGATTGATAGACATGTGGCGGTTTGTGACATGTATCAGGCATTGACAGAAGACAGGCCTTATAGAAAGGGACTTGAACTGAAACAGGCGATAGACATTATTGCAAAATCGGTGAAAGATAATAAAGTAAGCGGAGAGTCTTTAGAAATTTTAAAAGAAGTAGTGTTTTAATGTATACTCAACCGTATTTTAGGAAATAATACGGTTGAGGAGGTATATTATGGGAATGCTTTTCGATTATTTAAAAGAGATAGCGGTGACAAAAAATATATATGACTACAATAGCGAGAACTATCAATTGGTAAATGAAGTGAGACAAACGATAAAAGAATTGAAAGATGCAGAAATTTATTTTCAAAATGTAACAGACCCTGACTTAGTAGATTATGCTATATATCGGTTAGAGAGTTTAAAGAGAAAGTACATATATTTATTGAAAAAAGCAAAAGAAGAGGGAATAAATTTTGATAATTTTTCGTCTCTCCTATCATAATTTGTCCTCCCCCTAAGTATAAATATAACAGTATAAACTCTTAGGGGGTTTTTATATGAACATAAGCATTGAATACAATATAATTATCGCTTATTTAATAGGCTTATTTCTCCTCTACTTTTTAGGTTGGTTATTAATTGTGCCAAGAAAATTTTTGTTAAGAATTATAATAAATGGAATTATTGGTGGATTGATTTTATTTATTATCAATTTATTAGGAAAATCCATCGGCTTATATATAGCTATAAATCCTTTTACTGCTCTTGTTGCGGGTTTTTTAGGCATCCCTGGGATTATTCTTTTGATAATTCTTCAGTATATTGTTTGAAGTTTCAACAAAAATAAACAGTTTAAAAATCCTCCTTTTTGAAATAATAATTATGTAAAACAAATAAAAGGAGGATTATTATGACTGTTAAGAGTGATATGGAAAAAGCTATTGCAGCCGCACAATCGGCTCTTGGAACCTATGCGCAATTTGCAAGCTCTACAGATGACCCTGCTGCAAAACAAATGTTTCAACAGATGCAACAAGATATGCAAAGACATGTCACTATGCTTACTAATAGGTTAAATTATATAAATGCCCATAACAAACTAAATCAACAGTCTCAAGCTACACAGCAAGCGACACAACAAAATCAACAAAATGTTCTCACAAATAAAAAGTGAAAAGATAATTTATAAGGAGGCCTTGTGCCTCCGCTCTATTTTAATACAATGTTTACCTGATTTAAACTCATAAAAATGAGGATTATGATGCAATAATAAGATATATTCATTAAATAGCTGTTATTTGGGTTTAATAAATATTTTTAAATGTTGTTATTGATATATATTTGTGATATAGTATATACACGCAAGAATGATGTGTTGCTTGTAAGATTGAATAGTCATAGCATAAATTTCCAACATATAAGTACTTGACAAAGGTAATAGAATTTGATAATATAGAGAAGCTGCGGTGAGGCAGAGAGGGACCTTGAAAAATGGACAGTGAGGCGGAAAAGGTGTAGAGAAGAGTAAGGAAATGAACCTGAGAGTTTGATCCTGGCT
>LDZP01000180.1_pt1 | contig 35457 bp, 35 predicted proteins | sample 615351 | NCBI WGS metagenome assembly LDZP01 (sample SAMN03408296, study PRJNA278302) | terrestrial metagenome | isolation source: oil reservoir sample I1 | place: USA: Alaska, North Slope, Ivishak formation | collected 2013
AATTGTACACAATTCCTAATGAACCGCCGTATACCGAACGGTACGTACGGTGGTGTGAGAGGACGCTGAATAAAATAATTATTCAGCTCCTACTCGATATTTGCCTTTTCTACTAATTTAATCCTATGCATTGTAGAAGGATGAGAATAAGAAAACCATTCTATAAAAGGCGGCGGAGCTACATCCAATAAACTTTTTTTAGCAAGGTCAATCTGAAGTTTTATTACAAGTTTTTTGTCGCGAAGGTACTCTACAGATAGTAAATCTGCTTGTTTTTCCATCTGCCTTGATATGTAATTTTGTATTGGACTTGTGTCAAAATTTATAAGTAGTATAAACAAATATATCATCGCTAAAACAGCAGGAGTCATTCTTTTACCATAAGGGAGAAATAGGCTTGAGTGAATTAAAATATTAAGAAAATAAAGGCCTATTACAAGTCCTACTATGCCTATTAACATACTTTTTAATACGTGATTTTCTTTCCAATGACCTGCTTCATGAGCTATAACTGCCTTTATTTCATCCTCTGGATAATTTTTTAATAATGTATCATACAATACAATCCTACTTGTCTTTCCAAATCCATAAAAGTAGGCATTGGCAAGAGTAGTCCTTTTACTTGCATCCATTTCTTGAATCTTATCTATTTTTATTCCCGCATTTTTTGATATTTCCTTTACCATGTTTATTATTTTTTGGTCTTTGATTGGGGTGAATTTATTAAATAAAGGTGCTATAAAAGTAGGATAGACGTAAATTTGCACAAACATAATTATCGTCAAAAAGACTGCAGCACTTACCCACCAGTTATTAGGCCATTTATTTAGAGCCACAAATAAGAGCAATACTCCCATTGACGAAAAAACAAAGTCTAAAGCCGCACTTTTAAAATAATCACTCCACCAAGAAGCCATTGTCTGTACAGAAAAACCCCATTCAACTTGAACAGAATGGCTTAAAAGGCTAAAGGGTAGAGATATTAACCTTAAAATTACCCATAAGGCAATGAAATATAAAAAGACATTCACATAGTATTTACCTGAAGCTAATTTTTCAGTATAATATGAAAGCTTGATAGCATTATTCCCAAATACAAACCATATCAAAAAAGCTGCTTTTGTCAAAAAAGAAGTTATGTAAATCAATCGATTTATTCTGTGATACTTTTGCGCTTTTGATATTTCTAAAGGAGAAAAATATTTGTAGACTTCACGAGGTATATTTCCTGGAAATAATGTATAATAAAGGTATAAAGCAGAAAATATTGTGGTAATTAATATAAGTGTCAGCCACAATTTATTGAATTTTATAAAAGACATAGTCTTCAATCCTTTCACAAAGTTTTACCTAACAATATTATATCTCATTAGAGGAAAAAATAGTTTTGCAAATAAAATTATTTGCTTTTTTGTATAAATACTTATATTATATATTTGTAAAATGTAGTAAAATGCGAGGGATATATATGAAAACACTTCTTGTAGGAATCAATGCAAAATATTATCACACCAATCTTGCTATAAGAAATATAAGAAAGTTTTGTCATCCTTATGATATAGAAATTTTTGAGACTACTATAAATGACAGTACAGATTTTATGCTAGAAAGTGTTGTAGAAAAGGAACCAGACGTAGTAGGTATATCTTGTTACATATGGAATATAGAAATAGCATTAAATTTGGCTGAAAATATAAAAAAAATACTTCCGAAAGTAATATTGGTTTTGGGGGGACCTGAGGCTTCTTATGATGTAGATAATCTTTTGTCAAAAGGCTTTATAGATTACATAGTTTTAGGGGAAGGGGAAATTGCTTTTAAAGAATTATTGGAAGCGTTAGAAGGAAAAAGGGATATAAAAGAAGTTGCAGGAATTAGCTATAAGGTTGATGGGCAAATAGTAATTCAACCACAAAAAGATTATGTCAACTTAAATGAAGTTCCCATATCTTATGAGGAAGAGGAAGATTTGAGCAATAAGCTTGTGTATTATGAGACCTCAAGAGGTTGTCCTTTTAAATGTGCTTATTGTCTTTCTTCTATTGACAATAAATTGAGATATGAAAGCCTTGAAAAAGTCGAAGGGGATTTGAAGTGGTTTGTAGATAAAAATGTGAAAATATTAAAACTTATTGATAGGTCTTTTAATTCAAATAGAAAGAGAGCAAGAGAGATTTTAAATATTATGAAAAAAATAGGTGGAGATACTGTATTTCACTGCGAAGTTAACCCTGAGCTTGTGGATAAAGAGTTTATAGAAGAATTAAAAGGGTTGGAAAAAAGAATACAGTTTGAAGTAGGAGTTCAGACTACAAATAAGAATAGCTTAAAAAAAATATCTCGTATTACTGCAGTTGAAAAAGCCTTGAGAGGAATAAAACTGCTTAGAGAAGCGGGAATAAAACTGCATGTAGATTTGATAGCGGGACTTCCTGAAGATAGTTTTGAAACTTTTAGTAAAGCTTTTGATGATGTGTATAATTTAAAACCTGATGAAATACAGTTGGGATTTTTAAAAGTATTAAAAGGTACTCCTTTAATGAGAAAAGTGGAGGAGTTTAAAATAGTTTATGATAATAAGCCCCCCTATGAGATCTTGTATACAAAGGATGTTAGTTATCAAGAGTTAGTCATTTTAAAAGGTATAGCATTCCTTTTGAACAAATACTATAATTCCGGAAAATTTAAAAAAACTCTTGAATATTTGGAGAATAAATTTGAAAGGCCATTTGACTTTTATCTTGAATTTTATAAGTATTGGAAAGAAAACAAGCTATTATATAAAAATCATTCATTAAAAGCTTTATACGATATTTTGTATAAATTTTCTATTGAGACACTCGATGTTAATGAGGATTTAATAAAAGACATTATAAAATTTGATTTTTTGTATTTTAATGTTGCCAAAGATTTACCTGATTGTGTAAAAGAAAAATATGAGAAAGGTCAAGAAATTTTTAAAAAGTATCTTAAAGATGAAAATTGGTTGAAAAGAAATCTTCCACAAGCTGTTGGACTTTCCAATCTTGAATTGTCAAAGAGAGTGACTTATGAATTTTTTAAACACGATGTGACAGCAGATTTTAAAAAAGAAAATTTAATAATAATTTTTCTTCATGGAGAAGAACAAACTTATTATGCAAAATTAATTTTGTGAATTTGTTTTTAGAGGTAAATTGGTTACTTTGATAAATCTTTTAGAAAAAAGGGAATAAATTTACGGAAAATATGAAAACACAATGTCGTGAAAATATCAGTTTTTTGTGATATAATTTTAAGCGTAAATAAAAATTAAAATTAGGGTGATGAAATGAAAGAGAGAATAAAATTAATAAAGGGGAATATTGTGGATCAAGAAGTAGATGCTATTGTGAATGCTGCGAATTCTTCTTTGTCTGGAGGTGGTGGGGTAGACGGAGCTATTCATAGAGCGGGTGGCCCTTCTATCGCTGAGGAGTGCAGAGTTATAAGAGAAAAACAAGGGGGTTGTCCTACAGGTCATGCGGTTATAACTGGAGCAGGTAATTTAAAGGCTAAATATGTGATTCACGCTGTAGGACCTATTTGGAAAGGCGGCAATCATAATGAGGATAATTTATTAGCAAGTGCTTACATAGAAAGCCTTAAATTGGCGGATGAATACAATGTAAAAACTATAGCTTTTCCCTCTATAAGCACAGGAGCTTACGGTTTTCCTATAGAAAGAGCGGCAAAAATAGCTTTAAGAGTAGTATCTGATTATCTTGAAGGTAGCGACATAAAGGAAGTGAGATTTATACTTTTTAGCGATAAAGATTATGAAGTGTATTCAAAAGTCTATGAAGAACTGAGTTAAAGAGAGATAGACCAACATACGGGCCTATCTCTCGATTTATTTTACTATTTTTTGCGCCACCAGTAATATCATCAATACACCTACAACTAATCTATAATAAGCGAAAGGTTTTAAAGAGTGCCTGGTAAGATAAGATAAGAATTTATCGACGACAAATAAAGCTGTTAAGAATGACATGATAAAGCCTACTGTCAGGGCTTCCCATTCCAATAAAGACATGGCGCTAAAGCCCTTCAAAAGAGAAAAAATCGTTGCAGCAAACATTGTAGGTATTGCTAAAAAGAAGGAAAATTCCGCTGCAGCTTTAACTGACAATCCTGCGAGCATACCTCCCATTATAGTAGACGCCGACCGTGACATTCCTGGAAACAGGGACATAATTTGGGCTATACCTATTAACAAAGATTTTTTTGTATCTACTTTGTCCATGTTGTCAATTTTATATCTTTTTCCGAAAGCATCTTCTATAACTATCATCATTATTGCACCTACGATAAGGGCAATTGCTACAGTGAAGGGCGAAAATAAATGCTCTTCAATGTATTTGTGAGTAAGTAGTCCTATGACAGCTGCTGGTATAAAGGCTATAAAGATTTTGAACCACAAATTAAATCCCCAACTTCCGGGTTTCAAATTTTTAAGAGAAGCAAATATTTTTTTTCTGTAGTAGAATACAACTGCTAAGATAGCACCCAATTGAATGACGATTTCAAACATTGTGGCGAAGTTGCCTGTAAAATGTATAAAGTTGCCTACGATGATGAGATGTCCTGTGGAAGAAATGGGTAAAAATTCAGTTAATCCTTCCACTATTCCCATTATAAAAGCTTTAATTAATAGTTCCATTACCATACCCCTTTGTCTTAAATTTTGTAACCTCTATTATTTTATATGATTAATAAAGACTAATCAATTAAAAAGATACAAATTTAATTATTTTTAACTTGCGCAATATGATATAATTTAATCAAAATATGAGAGGTGATTGTATAGTGGTAGAAGGTACTTTTTCTTTTATTATTGCTATTTTAATCATAATTTTTATTTTATGGATTTTAGGTAAATCTCTAAGGTTAATGTTAAAATTTGTACTAAATGCCTTAGTGGGTTTTGTGATGCTTTTATTTTTTAATTTTTTTGGTGTTCTATTTGGGGTTTACTTGCCTGTCAATATAATTACCTCTTTTATTACAGGAGTTTTTGGGATAGTTGGTATAGTAATTTTGTTAATTCTTAAATATTTATTCCATGCCATTTAGGTTTAAGTTCCTTTTTAGGAACTTTTTTGTTTATTATTTTTTGTTTTGGGAATTATATTAGTGAATCTTACAATTGGAGGTATGTTATGGACATAAAAAAAGCTGTGCTTGACAACTTAAAAGGAAGAACAAAAGAGGAAATCAAAGGGTTTATACAGGAGGTTGTTGACAGCAAAGAGGAAAATGCAATACCAGGATTGGGGGTGATTTTTGAGGCGACGTGGGAAAAGTTGAGCAATGAGGAGAAAGACAGTATGATGAATTTGATAATGAGGGGAATATCTTAAAAGCCGAGGTTTAGTCCTCGGCTTTGTAATTATAATAAAAATATTGTCACAAAATATGCTGCTATAAGACCTGCTATTGCAGGTACCATGTTTTTTTTAGCGATTTTTTCGGCTTCTACGTCTATTACTGTAGAAACAGCTACGGTACTCCAAGGTATTATTGTACCACCTCCTGTCCATATTGCGGCTATCTGCCCTATAGAGGCTAAAATTGCTGGGTTTAAATTTAAAGTTGAAGAAAAAGTTTTAGCGATAGCACCTATTAAAGGAAGGCCTGAGAATCCAGAGCCGGATAAACCGGTTAGAACTCCTAATGAAAATTCTAATAAAGAAACAGTGTACTTATTTAATGGAATGTGCTGAGATAAATACATTCCTAAATCTACAAGATATCCTTTTGCATGAGGACTTATAACTTCCTTTGCCATGCTTGTTTCTCCAAGGAGAAAAAAAGCGCTGATGACTATAATTGGGGAAAAGGTTCTCATTCCAGTTATAAAACCTTCTCTTAAATATTCGCGGGTTTTGTCTAAAAAATTTTTTTGTACTATTGTAGAGGCAATTAAAACTATTATAGATGTTCCTCCTATCAAAGCAGTGGCCGCGTTAGAGTGAATTCTAAATAAGAGCATCAGAATTATATCCAAAATAAAAAGTACTACTGCGATTATTGAAACCACAAAACTACTAAAAGGAGGAGAAGGTTTGTCAATGCTATTAACATCTAAATGATTGTTTTGCTGTTGTATTTTACTTTGCTGCAATGTGCTAAAATAAAGTATAAGAATGCTTACAGTTGAGGCTGTAGCCCAAATAGGTAAGCTTGTCAATATCAATGTATGAATTGGTATACCTGCTGCCCTGGCTGTTATAGAGGGAGCTCCTTGTATGAAAAAGTCACTTGACAATGCTACCCCAAAGCCAAAAATTGAAACAATAGAGGCAAGACTTATTTTGTTAATACCCGATTTTAAAGCGGGATTGATGAGGACTGTGCCGAGTAAGCCCACTGCAGGTGCAGGCCATATAAAAAATGATAAAAACATCGTTAAAAAACCTATTATCCAAAAAGAAAAAGTAGGAGTTTTTAAATATTTTATAAATGGTTTAGTTATGATTATATCTGCGCCTATATCATCTAAAGCTTTTGACATAGATATTATAAGTGATATTATTACTATAATTTGCCATAGCCTTTTTCCTGACACAAAAATTGCAGTGTAGAGTATTTGAACGGCTTTTAAGATATTTCCAGTTGATAGAAATCCAATTAAAAATATTGCTAATATTATGGGTAGAATTATATCTTTTCTCATTAAAAGTAAAATCAATATAATTAAAATCATTATTAGATATGCTATGTGGGATGCAGTCAAGGTAACCATTTCAACACCTCTCAATATTTTTCATAGTTTTATGATAGCTATATTTTGAGTTTTTATACCTTTTATAAAGTGGTATAATTGTTATGAGGTGTTATAATGAACAAGATTGCAATGATTGCTTTATTAACTTTAAATGTATTTTCTTTTGTTTTAATGGGTATTGATAAATATAAAGCGATGCATAAACTTTGGAGAATAAGTGAAAAGACCTTTTTCTTTTTAGCACTATTTGGTGGTTCAATAGGCGTATGGATTGGCATGTGTTTTTTTAGACATAAGACAAGACATAAATTATTTGTATTTGGCATACCGATGATTATTCTTTGTCAAATTGTTTTAGTTGCTGTCATAAAATACTGGTAAAATAGTGCATATAATAAAAACTTTTAAGGGTCTGTGCAAAATGTCAGCATATTATTCACCTACTAGCTTTTGACACACACCTTTTAAGGAAAATTGTTTTTTTATAAGAGTTTATTTGCTATAATATAGTTGAGAAATTAACAAATAGGAGGGGACATCGATGAAAGCAATGACTATAAAACCAGGAGTAAGTAAAATTGGCGCAGTACATTGGGAAAGAAGATTATTCGACTCTTTAATACCCCTGCCAGATGGTACGAGTTATAATGCCTATTTGGTAGAAGGAAAGGATAAAATAGCCCTTTTAGATACTGTAGATCCGATGACTTCAGAGATTTTGATGGAACAGTTAAAGGATGTAGAAAAAATTGATTATATAATAGCACATCATGCCGAGCAAGACCATTCAGGATGTATTCCTTTAGTCCTTGAGAAATATAAAGAGGCTAAGGTGATATGTACCCCTAAAGCAAAAACTTATTTGATGGATTTACTTTTAATACCTGAAGACAAATTTATTACTGTAGAAGACGGTGAAACTTTAGATTTAGGAGGAAAGACGTTAAAATTCATACATGCCCCGTGGGTACATTGGCCAGAAACAATGTTTACTTACCTTGTAGAAGATAAAATCCTTTTTACGTGTGACTTTTTAGGTTCCCATCTTGCAACTTCTGAACTTTATGCAACAGATGAGTGCAAAGTGTATGAGGCAGCAAAAAGATACTATGCAGAAATAATGATGCCTTTTAGAAACTTTATAGAAAAGGACTTAGAAAAAATAAAAGATTTGGATATAGATATAATTGCTCCTAGTCATGGTCCTGTGTACAATAACCCTAAATTTATCTTAGATGCTTATAATGAATGGGTTTATGCAAAACCTAAAAATATAGTCGTAATACCTTATTCTACCATGCACGGCAGTGTGAAAAAAATGGTGGAATACCTACAGACTGTTCTTGTGGCAAAGGGCGTCATTGTAAAGCCTTTTGATTTGTCTGTTACAGATATAGGTGAATTGGCTATGGCATTAGTGGATGCTGCTACAATAGTTATAGGTACTCCAACAGTACTTACAGGTGCTCATCCAATGGTGGTTTATGCTACTTATTTGGCCAATGCTTTAAAGCCGAAGACAAAGTTTGTTTCAATTATAGGCTCTTATAATTGGGGTAGCAGGGCACAAGATCAGCTTTCTCAAATGATTACCAATTTAAAAGTAGAGGTTATTTCACCAGTTTTCATAAAAGGATTCCCAAAAGAAGAAGACTTTAAGGCTCTTGATAAGTTAGCTGAAGAAATAGTGAAAAAACATGAAGAGGCTGGAATTTTATAATTTAAAAGCACTCGTGATTAGTGCGAGTGCTTTTTTATGTCTTCTATCAAATTTTTTACATTTTCTTTGATTATATCTCTTATTTCACGAAATTTATTTAAAACTTCTTCTTCTGTGCCTGTTGCTCTTGCAGGGTCTTCTAAGTCCCAATGGAGGCTTTTTATTGAAGGAGGCAAAGCAGGACATTTATCTCTTGCATCACCACATAAAGTTATCACATAATCTGCTTTAAAAAGGATATTTTCATCCAATAAATCGGAAGTTTGATTGCTTATGTCAATTCCTATTTCCTTCATAACTTGTACAGCTTTTGGGTTTAAACCGTGAGCTTCTACACCACCACTATATACTTCAAAATCATCTTTTCCATAATATTTGCCAAAACCTTCTGCCATTTGACTTCTACAGGAATTGCCAGTGCATATAAAATATAAAATTTTTTTATTTTTTGACACGTAACATCCCCCTTTTTTGTTTATTCACAAATTATTATAGATGATTGTAGATTATAAAACAATCCGCTTTTTGTTAAGAATATGTTAAATTCTTTTGAGTAAAATAAAGTAGAGGTGATGTTTAATGTTGAATTATCCATACGGGCAAAATTCCATAGCGCCTGGTATAATTGTTACACCAGACAATGGAAATGCAAATTTAAAAGTACCGACAGATACATTTAGTATATATGTAAATGGGGAATATGTGGGAGAAAAAATCCTTATTGCACAAGGAGATTTAGGGGAAAACTCTGTAAAAGAGTACCTTATGAATCAAGGTTTTACGGATTTTAGCTATACAACTGATGGGAAAAATATTTATATAGACACATATGAAGAAAATGCTAAAAATATGATAAATTATTTAAAAGTGTATTTAAGAATAAGGTAAAAGGGACTAAAATGGGTCCCTTTTTAAATTTTGTTATATTGCAGATAAAAACAAGGAAAAATAATAGTGTAAAGGTATTAAGCAGGGTTTTTCCCTGCTTTTTAAATGAAAGCATGTGAATTTCGTCATTTAAAATTTTAAAATGTGTGATATAATTATATAACACCCTCAAGTAAAAAATATCACATAACAATAATTATTATTAAGGAGGATTTATATGAAGGTAGGTTTAATTGGATTAGGACGAATGGGATTTAATCTTGCTTTAAATATGAGAGACCATGGGCATGAGGTAGTGGTATATAACAGGTCACCTGAGAAAATAAAAGAGGCTGAAAAGGAAGGAATAAAAGGAGCTTATACAATTGAAGATTTAGTAAAAAACCTTGAAAGAAGAAGAATAATATGGCTTATGGTACCTGCAGGAGACCCTGTTGACGAAATGATAGAAAAATTAGTTCCCTTGCTTGAAGAACATGACATCATAATAGACGGCGGCAATTCCTACTATAAAGATACTTTAAGAAGGTATGAGATGCTTAAAGAAAAAGGAATTGATTTTGTAGATGTGGGCACAAGTGGAGGAATTGAAGGAGCAAGACATGGGGCTTGCACCATGATAGGAGCAGAAGATGAGGTCTTTAAATATATTGAACCTCTAATTAGGGATATAAGTGCGGAAAACGGTTATTTACATACAGGAAAAAACGGTTCAGGACATTTTGCAAAAATGGTTCATAACGGCATAGAATACGGAATGATGCAGGCTATAGGAGAAGGGTTTGAGGTTTTAGAGAAAAGTCAGTTTGATTTTGATTTAAAAGAAGTGGCCAGAGTTTGGAGTCATGGGTCAGTGATTCGCGGATGGCTTATGGAGCTTATGGAAAAAGCTTTTGAAAAAGACCCTAAATTGTCTGGGATAAAAGGAGTAATGCACTCTTCTGGAGAAGGACTCTGGACGGTAGAAGAAGCTTTAAACCTCAAAGTGCCAGTGCCTGTAATTGCACAGTCTTTATTTATGAGATATCGTTCAGAGCAAGAAGATACATTTGCAGGAAAGGTTGTAGCTGCTTTGAGAAATGAGTTTGGAGGACATGCGGTGGAAACGAATTAATAGAGGTGGTTTTATGGTTAAAAATAATATATCTAATATAATGGTTATATTTGGCGGGACAGGGGATTTAACTCACAGAAAACTTATGCCTGCTTTGTACAATTTGAAATACCAAAAAATTCTTCCTGAAAATTTTGCTGTTGTATCCATAGGAAGAAGAGATAAAACAGAGGAACAATATAGGAAGGAAGTATTAGAGTCTGTTAAAAATTATTCGAGATTTGACATTGATGAAAAAGTTTGGCAAGATTTAAGTGAAAGGATATATTATAAGAGATTTGACTTTGTATATGATAATGGCTATATGGAATTAAGTTCTTTTTTAAAAGAACTTGATGAAAATTACAATACAAAGGGCAATAGGGTATACTATCTTGCAGTAGCTCCAGAATATTTCGGTATAATTGTTGAAAAACTCTATAGGCATGGTATGGTAAATAATGAGACTTCCTGGCAAAGGGTGGTCATAGAAAAACCTTTTGGAGAAGATTTGGAATCGGCACGGAAATTAAATAAAATGATAACTGATGTTTTCACGGAAAGGAATACCTATAGGATAGACCATTATCTGGGAAAAGAGATGCTTCAGAACATAATGGTAATTAGATTTGCTAATGTATTTTTTGAACCTGTGTGGAACAGAAGGTATATTGATAATGTTCAGATTTCTTCAAATGAAATAGTTGGAATAGAAAATCGCGGTGGGTATTATGAAAAAGCCGGGGCGTTACGGGATATGGTACAAAATCACATGATGCAACTTCTAACTTTAACGGCAATGGAACCGCCTGTAAATCTCGATACAGAATCTATAAGAGATGAGAAGGTAAAAGTTCTGAAGTCTTTAGAGATATTTACTCGCGAGGCTGTTGAGAAAAATGTTGTGAGAGGGCAATATGTAGGATATAGACAAGAAGACAAAGTTTCCCCTACTTCTAATACAGAGACATTTGTAGCTTTGAAAGTGCATGTGGAAAATTTTCGCTGGGCAGGAGTACCTTTCTACATTCGCACAGGCAAAAGAATGCCGGAAAAGTCTACACAAATTGTAATACAGTTCAAACCGTTGCCAGGAATCTTGTATTTTAAAGAATATAAAAATTTATTGCCAAATTTATTAGTTATAAAAATTCAACCTGAGGAAGGTGTAAAGCTTCAATTTAATGCAAAAGTTCCTGGGGCAGGAGATATCACCATACAACCTGTAGATATGGATTTTTGTCAAAATTGCCAGATTTCTAGTAATTCTCCAGAAGCTTATGAAAGACTTCTTTACGATGTCATGAGAGGAGATTCTACTTTATTTACGCGATGGGATGAGGTAGAATATTCTTGGAAGTTTGTAGATGCTATTGCTGAAGCATGGAAAGACAAAACGCCTGACTTTCCTAATTATCAACCGGGGACATGGGGACCTAAAGAAGCAAGTGAACTGCTATTAAAGGATAATAGAATGTGGTGGAATGTATAAAAAAGGGGGGTAAATCAAATGAAAATATATGATATCTCAATGGAAATTCAAGAAAGTATGACTGTTTATAAAAATAAAGAGGAAAAAAGGCCTAAACGTATTATTACTGTTGGTAAGGATGATGTGACAGAGTCCCGTATTAGCATGGACATGCATACGGGAACGCATATTGATGCTCCTCTCCATATGATTAGGGGAGGGGATACAGTAGAAAATATAGACCTCCATAAGGTTATAACTAAATGTAAAGTATTTGACTTTACAAATATATCTGATAAAATAACATCGGAAGACCTTGCAAATAAAGACATTCAAAATGGAGACTTTATAATATTTAAAACGAGAAATTCTTTTAGAGAGGATTTCGATTTTGAATTTGTCTATTTAGATAAAAGCGGTGCTAAGTTTTTAAAAGAAAAAGGTATAATCGGTGTAGGCATTGATGCCTTAGGAATTGAAAGAAGCCAGCCAGAACATGAAACTCACAAGATTCTTTTAGGAGCAGGTATAGTTATTCTTGAGGGACTGCGGCTTAAAGATGTAGAAGAAGGAGAATATTTTTTGTATACTGCACCTTTAAAAATTAGAGGTGCTGAAGCATCCCCTGCAAGAGCTGTTTTGATAAAGGAAGAGTAAAAATATGAAATTAAAATTGTCTGAAGGCAAAAATTTTGTTTTTGGAAAAATCTCATATGATGAAGAGAATACAGATGAATATATAGAACTTTTATTCGAAAAATTTGGTAAAGAATTTTTTAAAGAAGTATATTTAAAGTATCAAAAAGGTACGACTATTGACGTAGCTTTTAAAGAGGTATTAATCAAGCATAATAAGCTAAAATCCTTAAATATAAAAAAATTAAAAATAAAAAGCAAAATGGTTTAACTTCTTTTTTGGTGTAGGGGATTTTTAAAAAGCCAAGTGATCATATGGTTAACAAATATTTTGAGTAATAAGGAGATTTTGTATGAGAGAATACAGTGTATTTAATATTATAGGGCCTGTGATGATTGGGCCCAGCAGTTCTCATACAGCAGGGGCTGTAAGGCTTGCGAAAATTGCTCGAAAAATTGTAGACGAGGATATATCACAAGTGGAATTTGTATTGTATGAATCTTTTGCACATACATATAGGGGGCATGGTACAGATAAGGCTCTTGTTGCCGGGATTTTGGGCTTTGCCCCAGATGATGAAAAACTGCCTCATTCTTTTGAAATAGCAAGACAGCAAGGGATAAAGTTTAAATTCACTGAAAGTGATGAAGAATCACCTCATCCCAATACTGTAAGAATGATAATAACAGGCAAAAGTGGACAGAAAATTAACATTTTAGGATGTTCTATTGGTGGAGGAAATGTGCTTTTAAAAGAGATAAATGGCATAGAGGTAGAAATTACTGGTGAATATCAAACATTGATTACAAATCACATAGATAGACCAGGGATAATTGCGAATGTTACTAAAATTTTTGCAGATTACAAAATAAATATTGCTTTTATGAGAGTATACAGGCATTCAAAAGGTGAGAAAGCTATTATGGTTGTAGAATCAGACCAAAAAATACCTGACGCTGCAAAAGAAACCATAAAAAACATCGATGGAATTTTAAATGCCATAATAATAAATCCTATGTAATGGAGGGGCAAAATGTATCAATTTAATCATGGTTATGAACTATTAGAACTTACAAAAAAATTTAACTTACCAATATCGCAAATTGTGGTGCTAGCGGAACAAGAAAAGACAGGAGAAGACCTTGATACAATTTTTCAAAAGATGAGAAATAACCTCAAAGTAATGAAAGAAGCTATTAATAAAGGTTTAAATGAAGATTTAAAATCGGTAAGTGGTTTAACAGGTGGAGATGCAAAAAAACTGTATGAAAGAGTAATCATTGGCAATACTCTTTCTTGTGAAACAATGGCAAAAGCTGTTGCTTCTGCTCTTGCAGTGACAGAAGTAAATGCTTCTATGGGTAAGATTGTCGCTGCTCCTACAGCGGGGTCTAGCGGAGTTATTCCGGCAGCTCTTATAACTGTAGGCAGAAAATTTGGAAAGAGTGATGAAGACTTGACAAGAGCTTTGTTTACTGCATCAGGGATAGGCATTATAATAGCCGAAAACGCTACTTTATCTGGAGCTGAAGGGGGATGTCAAGCGGAAGTGGGTTCTGCGTCGGCAATGGCTGCAGCGGCTTTAGTAGAACTTATGGGGGGAACACCGGAGCAGTGTTTGACAGCGGCTTCTTTTGCTCTAATGAATTTATTAGGGCTCGTGTGTGACCCTGTTGCAGGACTGGTAGAAATTCCTTGCGAAAAGAGAAATGCTCTTGGGGCGGTTAATGCCATTATGTGTGCTGATTTTGCAATAGCAGGAATGGACAGTGTCATACCCTTTGACGAAGTGGTAGAAGCTATGTATAAAGTAGGGAAAGCCATACCCTATGCTTTAAGGGAAACTGCGGAAGGGGGACTTGCAAAGACCCCTACAGGGATAAGGCTTAAAAAAGAGGTATTTGAAAAAGAGAAACGGGGGAATTAAAGTGGAGATATTAAAAGATAGAAGCGAAATTGAAGATAAGTATAAATGGCGACTTGAGGATATATATGAAAATGAGAACTTGTGGGAAGAAGACTATAGCAAGACAAAAGAGCTATTAGAAGAAGTTCTGAAATTTAAAGGCAAAATTAATACTTCAAGAGATTTATTAGAGGTATTAAAACTTAATGACCAAATTGGAATGACAGCTAGTAAAATTTTTGCCTATGCCCGTATGAGAAGAGATGAAGACAATACTAATCCCAAGTATCAAGCTTTAACTGACAAGGCTATGAGGCTAAACATTGAAGTTATGAGTGCTACTTCTTTTATAGCTCCAGAGATTTTGTCTATTGATACACAAAAATTAATGGAAATGATAGAGGAATTAGAAGAATTAAAGATTTATAAGCAATATCTTGAAGATTTAATTAGGTTTAAACCTCATGTACTTTCACCAGAAGAAGAAAAAATATTAGCAGAAGCAAAAACATTGGCAGAGTCTGTTTCAAATATATACACCATGTTGAATAATGCTGACATGAGATTCCCCACTATTAAAGATGAAGAAGGCAAAGAAGTAGAATTAACTCATGGCAATTTTATAGGCTTTATGCAGAGTAAAGATAGAAACGTTAGAAAAGCTGCATTTAACGCCATGTATGACACATACAAAAAATTTATAAATACTTTTGCTTCTACAATGGCAGGAAATGTAAAGAAAGATATTTTCTACGCGAAGACACGGAAATATAATTCTTCATTGGAAGCCTCGCTTTTTGAAGATAATGTGGGTGTAGAAGTTTATAACAATCTTATAGAGACAGTACATAGTAGGCTTGATGTATTACACAGATATGTGAGGCTTAAAAAGAAGCTTTTAGGCTTAGACGAGCTTCACATGTATGACTTGTATGTACCTTTGATACAGGAATATGATAAGAAGTTTACATATGAGGAAGCAATAGAGCTGGTACTTGAAGGTCTTAAGCCGCTGGGAGATGAGTACATAAATTTACTCAAACAAGGGTTTAATTCCCGTTGGGTAGATGTTTATGAAAACCGAGGTAAAACTTCTGGAGCTTATTCCTGGGGGACTTATGGCACCCATCCTTATGTACTTTTAAACTATCATGGTAAATTAAGTGATGTATTTACAATTGCCCATGAAATGGGACATTCCTTGCATACTTATTATTCAAATGCAACACAACCATATGTGTATGCAGGTTATAAGATTTTTGTGGCAGAAGTAGCTTCTACTTGCAATGAAGCTATACTTATGGATTATCTTTTGAAAAATTCTAAAGATGAAAAAGAAAAACTTTATCTTTTGAACCACTTCTTTGAGGAATTTAGGGGGACAGTTTATAGACAAGTGATGTTTGCTGAGTTTGAAAAACTCATACACGAAATGGCAGAAAGAGGAGAATCTCTTACAGCGGAAGTGTTAAACAAAAAATATTATGAATTAAACAAGCTCTATTACGGCGATGATATTGTAGTAGATGAAGGTATAAGCTACGAATGGGCAAGGATTCCTCATTTCTATAGAAATTTTTATGTGTACAAATACGCGACAGGATTTTCTGCTGCAATAGCTATCTCCCAAATGATACTAAATGAAGGCAAAAAAGCCGTAGAAAGATACAAGGAGTTTTTAAAGAGCGGAAGTTCTGATTATCCTTTAAATCTTTTAAAGAGGGCAGGAGTAGATTTGACTACTCCAAAACCAGTAAACGAAGCATTGGACGTTTTTGAAAAATTGCTTGATGAATTTGAAAAATTAATGTAGGGAATCGATAGGGCAAGTTTTCAATGCCCTAAAATTTTTGGGTGTAAACTTCCAATAGTTGGAAGTCAATATAGGTGACGTTTTGCACAAAGCGCGCAACTTGACCAAGCAGTGCAAAAAGCCATAATATTTACTTACAAAATTTTTAAAACGGAGCCTGAAGTTTTTTATGATTTTTATATAGGAATTTTCTCTTTAATGATGTATAATATTAAAATAAAAAAGTGTGAGGTGTGAACTTTGGATTTTATAACAGTTGATTTGAAAGAAAAGTCCTATCCCATTTATTTTGCCTATGATTCTTTTGATAAATTAGGAGAAATAGTAAAGAAACATGTAAGAAGCAGTAAAACATTTATAATAACTGATTCTATTGTTTATCCTTTGTATTTTGAAAAACTCAATGAAAGTCTTACAAAAAGCGGTTTTAACGTTTCATATGAAGTCATTCCTCCAGGAGAACCCAGTAAAACAATGGAAATGGCACAGAGGCTTCTTGAAAAAGCTTATGACAATGGACTTTTAAGAGACAGTTCAGTTATAGCTCTCGGAGGAGGCGTTGTAGGAGATATAGCGGGATTTGTTGCAGCAACTTACATGAGGGGAATAGACTTTGTGCAAATTCCTACAACCTTGTTGGCTCAGGTTGATAGTAGTGTTGGTGGAAAAGTAGGAGTTAATCTAAAAAAAGGTAAAAACATAGTTGGTGCATTTTATCAGCCTAAAATGGTATATATAGACATTTCTGTTTTAAAAACTATAAATAAAAGAGAAATACTTGGGGGACTAGCCGAAATAATTAAATATGGAATTATATGGGATTTCGATTTATTTGAATACATCGAAAATAATCTTCATGAAATTTTAAATTTGAAAGAAGACAAATTAACACATATAATAAAAAAATCCTGTGAAATTAAAGGGAAAATTGTTTCTCTTGATGAAAAAGAAGAAAACCTGCGTTCAATATTAAATTTTGGCCACACTGTAGGACATGCCATTGAAGCTTTAACAGGTTATCAAAAATACATTCATGGAGAAGCAGTCGCTATAGGTATGGTGTACGCTTGTAAACTTGCATTAGATTTAGGGTATATTAATGAAAAATATTTTGAAAGAATTTTTTCTTTAATACAAAAGACAGGGTTACCTACAGACTATGAGGATTTGCCCAAAGAAAACATCGTAGAGGCTATAAAACTTGATAAAAAGAGTAGAGAAAGCAAAATAAATTTTGTTCTTCCCTCAGGTTTTGGAAAAGTTGAGGTCATAAGTGTTAAAAAGGAAGAAATCTTAAAGGTTTTAAAATAAGCGGGTAACCGCTTTTTTCTTCATCTTTTTTAGAATTTGTGAAAAATTTACTTGACTTTACTTATGCAAAGTATTAAAATATCACCAATATTATAAGTTGAGGGGGTGTTGGATGAAAATTGGCTATTTGGGTCCTAAAGGAACATTTTCTGAAGAAGCTGTCATAAAATACACACAAAGTGTTAAAAATTGTGAAGTTGTAGAGTTTAACACCATTCCGGAGGTCATAAATTGCATAAGCGATGGCTTGTGCGAAGAGGCAGTAATTCCTATTGAAAACTCTATTGAAGGTTCTGTAAATGTTGCTGTAGATATGCTGATAAACGACGCAAATGGGATAATGATAAAAGGAGAAGTGATAATACCTATTTCTCATTGCTTGATTTCGGATGTTCCAGTTGAATTTAAAGATGTACATTGCATACTTTCTCATCAGCAGGCAATTGCTCAGTGTAGGGAATATATATTTAAAAAATTTCCCAATGCGGAAGTAAAAGCTACAGACAGTACTGCTCAAGCAGTCTTAGGTGTCAAATCTAAACCTGGGGTAGTGGCGATAGGCCCTGAAAGAGCAGCCGTTATTTACGGCATGAGAATAATTGATAGGGACATACAAGATGTAAAAGAAAATTATACAAGGTTTTTGGTCCTTTCTCAAAGGGACGGGGTTATCACAGGGAAAGACAAGACGTCAATAGTTTTTTCTGTTCCAAATGTTCCAGGCAGTTTATATAACGCTTTAGGGGTTTTGGCCAACAAAGAAATCAATATGACGAAAATAGAGTCACGACCTTCAAGGAAAAAACTTGGGGAATATGTTTTTTGGGTGGACATTGAGGGGCATAGAGAAGATGAAATAGTAAAGAGTGCCTTAGAAGAGTTAAAAAGTAGAACGGATTTTTTAAAAGTGTTAGGTTCATATCCTAAATTTAAGTAGAACGGTAGAATGGAGGAATTGGAAATGGTAATTGTTATGAATATTAATGCTACTGATAAGCAAATCTCTGATATTACAAATCTTTTAACATCTCTCGGTTTAGGTTACCACATTTCAAAAGGTGAGGAAAAGATAGTCATAGGTGTCATTGGAGATAAGAAAAAATTGGAAGGTAAGGCTATTGAAATGATGGAAGGTGTTGAAAAAGTTATTCCTATTGTAGAACCTTACAAACTGGCCAGCAGAATTTTTAAACCAGAGCCCACCATTGTGGAAGTAGAAGGGGTAAAAATAGGTGGAAGCAACATAGTTATAATGGCAGGACCTTGTGCAGTAGAAAGCAGAGAACAACTCTTTGAAAGTGCTATGGCGGTTAAAAAAGCAGGAGCTCAATTTTTAAGAGGAGGGGCATTTAAACCGAGAACATCTCCTTATTCCTTCCAAGGGCTTGAAGAAGAAGGCTTAAAAATGCTTCAGGAAGCAAAGCAGCTTACCGGACTCAAGATTGTGACAGAAGTCATGGATGTTCATTCAGTTGAACTGGTGGCGCAATATGCTGATGTTCTTCAGATAGGTGCGAGAAATATGCAGAATTTCTCATTACTTAAAGCAGTAGGTAAAATAAATAAGCCTGTGTTATTGAAAAGAGGGCTTGCTGCAACATTAGGAGAATGGCTAAGTGCTGCTGAGTATATTCTAAATGAAGGCAATAAGGACGTTATCCTTTGTGAAAGAGGAATAAGGACTTTTGAAACTTATACGCGAAATACCTTAGATTTAAGTGCAGTTCCAGCCATAAAAAAATTAAGCCACTTACCTATAGTTGTTGACCCTAGTCATGGCACTGGTAAATGGGACCTTGTAGCTCCTATGGCTAAAGCTGCTATAGCAGCAGGAGCCGATGGCCTCATTATTGAGGTACATCCAGACCCTAAAAATGCATTATCCGATGGGGCTCAATCCCTTACTCCTGAAAATTTTGAGACTTTGTGTGAGGACATAAAGGTTATCGCTAAAGCAGTAGGGCGTGATTTTGTATGATAAAAAATGCGGTTATTGTAGGATTGGGTCTTATAGGGGGATCAATGGCAAAAGCATTAAAAAAATACACAGATATATACATTATTGGTGTTGATATAAATAGAGACAGTTTACAAAAAGCATTAGAAGAAGGAGTAATTTCTTACGGCGTGACAGACCTTGATTTTCAAGTAGATGCTGATGTAGTTTTTATATGCACACCTGTTGGAAAAGTTGTTGAAAAGACTAAAAATATACTTCCTTATTTAAAAAAAGGTTGCATTGTAACTGACGTTGGAAGTACAAAAAAAGTTATAATGGAAGAAGTGCAAAAATTTTTGCCCGATGAAATTTTTTTCATCGGGGGCCATCCTATGGCTGGCACAGAGAAGGCAGGTTATGATAACGCTGATGCAGATTTATTTGTCAACTCTAATTATTTGTTGACACCTTTTGATAATGTAAAAGAAGATGTTTTAGATTTATTTATAAATGAAGTAATAATAAAAATAGGTGCAAAACCGGTAATAATGGATTATAATAAACACGATGCTATTGTCGGAATAATAAGTCATGTACCTCATATTCTTTCTGCTACCCTTACGAATTTTGCTCATGACAAATGCAGTGAAGCATTTAAATACGCAGCTGGTGGGTTTAAAGATACTACGCGAATTGCATTATCTCAAACTGAGATATGGAAAGATATAATTTGCACAAACAGGGAAATTATTTTAGATTTATTAAAAAATTATAAAGAAGTCTTGACTGACTTTATTAGTTATTTAGAAAATGATGATATTGAGAGTATACAAAAATTTCTTGAAGATGCGAGAAAATATCGAAACACTATAACTTGAGGTGTTGTTATGGATATTGAAGTAAAGAAGAAAAGATTTTTAAAAGGTGTTATCTCTGTCCCAGGAGATAAGTCAATATCTCATAGAGCTGTAATGATTGGGTCAATTGCAGAAGGAATTACAGAGATTGAAAATTTTCTTTTAGGAGAAGATTGTATATCTACTATTAACTGTATGAAAAATTTGGGTGTTGACATTGAATTAAAAGGCACAAATGTTAAAGTTCAAGGAAAAGGACTTTATCTAAATAAAAGTGAAAAAATTCTTGATGTAGGAAATTCGGGTACTACTATTCGGCTTTTGATGGGTATTCTCGCTGGTCAAAAATTTGAGACAACGCTTACAGGCGATGATTCTATAAAGAGACGCCCTATGGGAAGAGTGATAACTCCTCTTAGTATGATGGGAGCGAAAATAGAAGCAAGAGAAGGAAATTTTGCACCTCTTACGGTTTTTGGAAACAAACTTAAAGGCATATATTACAAAATGCCAAATGCCAGTGCACAGGTTAAGTCCAGCATAATGCTGGCAAGCCTTTACGCTGATGATAAAACGACTATTGAAGAGCCCTACCCTTCAAGAAATCACACGGAACTCATGTTTAGTTCTTTTGGTGCTAAAGTGGATGTAAATGGCACAAAAATAACTTGTTACCCTGGCTACAAATTACAAGGGCAGAAAGTTATTGTACCAGGGGATATATCGTCAGCAGCATATTTTATTGTTGCTGCAACTCTCGTTCCAAATTCGGAGGTTACTATAAAAAATGTAAATGTAAATCCTACAAGAACCGGTATTATTGATGTGATAAAAGAGATGGGAGGAGACATTGTCTTAACAAATGAAAGAACTATAAACAATGAAAAAGTAGCGGATATAACAGTTAAGACTTCAAGGCTAAAAGGAATTGAAATTGGAGGAAGTCTTATTCCAAGGCTTATTGATGAAATTCCAGTAATAGCAGTTGCAGCAGTCTTCGCAGAAGGGAAAACAGTGATAAAAGATGCCGAGGAGTTAAAAGTAAAAGAAAGCAATAGAATAAATACAATCACTTCAGAATTAAAGAAAATGGGAGCTAAAATTTTTGAAACAGAAGATGGGATGATTATAGAAGGCACGGGATTTTTGAAAGGGAATACAGTGGAAAGTTACAATGACCACAGGATTGCCATGTCTTTATGGGTTGCTGGACTTATGGCAGAAGGAAAAACTAAGATAAAAAATGCTGAATGTGTAAATATTTCGTATCCGGATTTTTATAAAACCTTTGATATGCTTTAATATCATTGGTGATGAATAATCAAAAAATGTAAGTTTTACAAAAAAAAGCAGAAGGATGTTATTTTTTTGTCAAACTTTGCTCTTGAAATCCTATATATTGTGTGTTATTATAATAATACAACAATATATAGAGGTGATTAAAATGAAAAACCAAGTGGCAGAGGATAAAAAACAGCTAAAAGAAAATAAAGCTGATCAAAATAATGTAAATGTGTTTGCATGTCCGGATTGCGGTGCTAAATTGGTTCATGAAGGAGGATGTGTTTTTTGTCCTTTCTGTGGCTATAGTGAGTGCCAGTAAGTACCTATCTTTCCACCAGTTTAATATGGACACAAATTAGATATCCGGTTATAATTTAGTTAAAAATATGCCGAATCCCCGATAAGGGGTACGGGGGAACTAAATTGGGGTGAATCCACTTTCGTGGTAGGGTGGCCCTCACCCGAACCCGTCAACTAACCTCGGAGGCGAAAGGGGGAACAACATGTTTAATATTCACATCAAGGTCAAACCTCTCATCGCATCAGTTATAGGCGGATTGTTTATTTTCCAATCAATATTTGCCGCAACTTACACAGTTAAACCCGGCGATACCTTATGGGGTATAAGCCAAAAATATGGAACTACCTATACTAAGTTGATGTCTTTAAACGGCCTTCAAAGTACCGTAATATACCCAGGACAAGTTTTACAAGTGCCGGGAAGTGATAACACATATGTTGTCCAAAAAGGTGACAGCTTGTACTTAATTGCTTTAAAATACGGCATTACTGTTGATATGCTCAAATCTGTAAACGGATACAAAAGCGACATAATATATCCTGGACAAGTCTTTATTATACCCAGTGCTACTTCTTCTAATAGGACATATCAGGATGTCAGCAGAGGTTCTATTGAAAGGGGTGTAATCCCCTACACAAAAGAGGAATTTGACCTCCTTGCGCGTCTTGTTACGGCAGAAGCAGATGGTGAACCTTATAAGGCAAAAGTAGCAGTTGCGGCCGTAGTAATAAACAGAGTTAAAAGTGGTATTTTCCCTAATACTATAAAAGACGTGATATATCAAGTCGATGCATACGGAAATTACCAATTTACTCCTGTGTTAAATGGGTGGATAAATAGACCTGCCTCAGCTGACGCTATAAGTGCAGCAAGAGATGCGTTAAGTGGTGTTGACCCAACAAACGGAGCCTTGTATTATTTTGACCAAAGTTCTACTAATGCGTGGTTGTGGTCACTTCCTATAGCGGCAAGAATAGGTAATATGGTTTTCTGTTACGGCAGGTAAAACTTCCGATGAGAGGGTCAAAAACGGGTACAATTTAAGTACCCGTTTTTGACTTAGAAAAACAATTTATACAAAGTAGAAAGACCAAAGGCGATGAATATGAAAGAAGATAGATATTTTAAATATTTTGAAGGGATTCTTTTATTAAAATAAATGCCCACAATTATCCCTAATACATCTGCTAAAAATATTCCCAGAGTAGTACCTATTAATATGTACAGAGGACTGTTATATGATGCAGTCAAAGCTATAGCAGCCAATTGCGTTTTGTCTCCAAATTCTGATAGTACATATGTACTTATAATAGTTGCAACAGGACCGTATTTTGAATTTTTTATTTTTTCCTGTTTTGTTTCTTCCTCTATTAAAGTTGAAATTCCAAAAAACAAAAATAATAAAGCAGCTAAAAGTTTTATATAAAAAATGGGAATGTATTCGGTGATATACGAACCAAATATCACAGCCATGCCATTGTTTATTAAGGCTGCGATAAATATACTTATAAGAACAGTCCTTACTTTAAAAAGAGTAGCAAAGGCCATTGACATGAGCTGTGACTTATCTCCCATCTCAGAAGTAAAGATAAGGACAAATGATGTGACAAGTGCCTCCATTTTATTGCCTCCCCAACTATTATATTTGCTCTATAAATAAATTAGGACCTTTACATAATATGTAAAACATATTATGTAAAGGTCTCGTTCTTTAAGGTAAAGCCAGGGTTTCCCGATATGTTGACTTTACCGCATATAAGCTATGCGAACTACTCCCCTTTACTCAATATATTGTAAAAAATTTATCATAAAATGTCAACTTATTTGATTGTAACATGTCTGTCAAAATTTTGAAGGTTGCTGAGTTTTTGCATAGTTATATTTTTAGACTAAAATTTTACACACATTATTGTAACCTTTTTAAAAAAGTGCTATTTTAAAATTGTGAGATATTTAGGAGGCGATTGTATGTACTTAGTAAACTATACTTCTGATGACTTAGAATGCTATTATTTCTAATGGAGCAATAATAAAGGGAGAATGCTATATTAGGAATTATTGTAATATCAATATAAAAACTATTTCAAGAAGATAAACTAAACCTTTATCAGGATATCCTAAAAAAATAATGTTTTCCTCTTTTACTCCTAAGTATTTTAAGGTAGAGAGAGTTTCTTTTTGTCTATCGTATCCAAGACGCAAAAAATCATGAGGGGTTGGAAAAGGAATGTCATAATTTTCAATAACTGCCCTTTTAAAGGAATCTCCATTAGTTATTATTACGACTTTTACTTCACCACCATATCTCATAGTGTCTTGAATAAGGCCAGCTGAAGCCAATGTTTCATCATCAGGGTGAGGTGCAAAGACTAATACTCTTTGATAAATTTGAGGAGTTGGATAAAGTTTTTTAACAGGAGTTTTGCACAAAGGCTATAAAAGTATTAAAGTAATTATTGCAATGTATTTCATTTTTTTATTCATTATAAGGCACCTTCCTTGTATATTTGTAGTCTCAAAATTTATTATTTACATTTTTCAAATTATTATGGTATAATAATTACAAGAAAATGTTCGGATATCGAACTAATTTTTTAGATAATTAGTTCAGATAATGAACTAATGGAGGCGAGATATTGAAAGACTATACTAAAGGCACTTCAGGGTTAATTAAAAATATCAATAAAGCCAATGTTTTAGATGTTATTAAAAAGATGCAACCCATATCGAGAATAGAGGTTTCTAAAGTTTTAAAAATGAGCAAATCTACTATTTCTGCCATTGTAGATGAGTTGATTGAAGAAGGTTTGGTAATAGAAAATGGTTACGGAGAAAAAGGTACAGTAGGGAGAAAGCCTATACAGCTTTCTTTTAATCCTGATGCTAGATTTGTTATAGGGATAAGCGTTGAATCTACAAATTCGATAGGAATTCTGACTAATTTAGAGGGGAAAATTTTAAAAAAGATAAAATGGGAAACTGGCATTAAAGAACAGGCTTTTAATGGAATTGTGAAAGGGATAAAAGAACTTGCTGAGGAAGATAAAAATATAATAGGAATTGGTATTGGTCTTCCAGGAATCACAGATATACAAAAAGGAATTGTTGATGCACCAGGATTGAAATGGAGTAATTTTGATTTAAAGAAAAGGTTGAGTGAAATTTTTAATTATAACATCTACGTGGACAACAGTGTAAATTATGCTGCACTGGGCGAGAGATGGATTGGTTGTTGCCGTGAAATAGAGAATTTTGTGCTTATAAACATAGGAAATGGTATAGGCTCGGGAATATATGTAAATGGTACTTTATTACGAGGCAATAGTTACGCTGCAGGGGAAGTAGGGTACATGGCCATAGGAGAGGATGCTTTTGAAAGAGTTTATTCTTACGAGGATTATGGTTATTTTGAAAGAAAGGCTTCTTTGTCTGCTTTAGTTGAATCAGTTTCTAAAAGTTTGCCTTATGTAAAAACTATGGAGGGTGTAGTAAAAGAATATAAAAAACAAAATCCTGCTTGTGTACAAGCTGTATCTCAATTTATTAAAAATTTAAGCATGGGTATTGCCAATATTGTAAGTATCTTAAACCCAGAAGTGATAATAATTGGAGGAGACATTTTAAACTATGAAATTGATATACGCCAGGAGCTAAAGGAGAAAGTGAAAAGGATTGTGCCTTTTGATTTTGACATTAAAGTAGCTCAACTTGGTGAAGATGCTTCTGCTATTGGGGCGGTAGCCGATGTGCTTTTAAATACAAATAATTTAATTTTACTATAAGGAGGCCATAAGATGAAAGTAATTATAACTGTAAATTATGAGGAAATGAGTAAAAAGGCAGCAGAAATTGTGAAAAAGCAAATCAAAGAAAAACCTAATACGGTTTTAGGGCTTGCTACAGGTTCTACGCCTCTGGGGATGTATAAACATTTAATTGAGATGTATAAAAGAGGGGAAATAGATTTTTCTAATGTCATTACTTTTAATTTAGACGAATACATTGGTTTATCTCCAGACCATCCTCAAAGCTATCATTATTTTATGTTCCACAATTTTTTCAATCATATTAACATTAAAAAAGAAAATGTTCATATTCCAAATGGTATAGCCGAGGATTTAGAAGAAGAATGTAGAAAATATGAAGAAGAAATAGAAAAAGCAGGAGGAATTGATTTACAGATATTAGGAATTGGTATAAATGGACATATAGGGTTTAATGAGCCAGATGAAAGTATAGAGACAAAAACACATGTGGTTACTTTGACTGAAAAGACGATAAATGCTAATAAGAGATTTTTTAAAAGCGCAGAGGAAGTGCCAAGAAAGGCGATTACTATGGGACTTGGAAGTATCATGAAAGCAAAGAAAATTGTCCTTTTGGCATCTGGAAAAAATAAAGCAGAGGCAATAAAAGAAACTATAAAAGGACAATTGACTACTAAAGTGCCTGCTACTGTTTTAGCTTTACATCACGATGTAACTATAATAATTGATAAGGAGGCTGCTTCACTTATACCCGATGAAGATTTAAAAGAAATAGAAGTAATTGTTTAATAGGCGAAAGCCTGTTTTTTTATATTTTCAAAAGATAACTGTATAATTTATAATGTAAGGAAAAAATGGTTATAGATAGGTAAAAACATGAATAGCGGTGTTTTATTATATATGAACGCTATTGTATTGTAGTTATAATTGTAATATAATATTTGATAGTTATACCCTATAGGGGAGGGAGGTGTAGATGTGCCAATTTACACTGCATTTTTAGCAGGAATTGTTTCTTTTTTATCACCCTGTGTTTTGCCTTTAATTCCCGCTTATGTGTCATATATTTTTGGAAATAAAAAGAATAATTTAATAAATTTGCTTCTCTTTGTTTTGGGATTTAGCATAGTGTTTGTTTTAATGGGGGCGACTGCAAGCCAACTAGGAAAGCTTTTTTTAGCCTATAAAGACATTTTTAGGAAAGTAAGTGGGATAATAATTGTGCTTTTTGGACTTCAAATGACTGGGATTTTTAGACCAATATTTTTAAACAAAGAAGTCAAATTAATAAATATGGAAAAGGTACAGACCGGTTATATAGGGTCATTAGTATTGGGTATAACTTTTGCAGCAGGATGGACACCTTGTGTAGGTCCAATTCTCGCTTCGATATTGTTGTATGCTGGGTCTGTCAGTACTTTAAGTGTAGGCGTGATATTGCTTTTTGCATATTCTATGGGGCTTGGCATACCTTTTATAATTACAGCCTTATTGATTGACAAGTTTAAAAGTATGTATAAAAGGATTAACAAAATATTGCCTTATATAGAGGTAATAAGTGGGGTTATTCTCATAATATTTGGAGTTCTCTTATATTTTAACATGCTAATCAAGATAAGTGGATATTTTTATTAAGAGGTGGTTAGTGTGAAAAATAAAAGTTTAATTTTTACTATAATTGCTGTGATAGTTATAGGGGCACTTATTTTTGTGTTGAATAATTACACAAAAAGTGTGCAGCCTGCACCTTCTCAAGTGGCAGAAAATAATTCTCCTAGCAATAATGAAGATCAAAATACAAGTTCAAATGTAAATTCAAATACAACTGAGCAAAGTGAGCCTAAGATAGGGAATCAAGTAGGAGATATAGCACCAGATTTTACGTTAAAAGATTTAGATGGCAATACTGTGACCTTGTCGAGCTTAAGAGGAAAAAAAGTTATACTAAACTTTTGGGCAACAACTTGTCCTTATTGCATAATTGAAATGCCAGCTTTAAATCAGTTTATAAAAAGCCATAAAGATGATACGGTTTTACTTGCAATAGATTTGGGTGAAAGCCCATCAAAAGTAAAGCAGTATTTAGAAGGAAAAGGATATGAATTTACTGTACTACTGGATACTGACTTAAGTACTATTTAAGATTATCAGGTTCAATTTATACCTATGTCCTATTTTATAGATAAAAACGGGATTATAAGAGCAATTAGCAATGGGGCTATGACATATGACGAAATTGAAGAGTATTATAAATCAATTTCTCGATAAATGAAAATGTACAAAAGCAAGTAGAAGGAGTGTATACACAAATGAAACCAGTAAATGTCACAGATGAGACTTTTGCAGAGGAAGTATACAATTCTAATAAACCTGTTTTAGTAGATTTTTGGGCTAAATGGTGTAGACCCTGTTTAATGATGGCTCCAGTGTTAGAGGAGTTTGCGGAAGAATACGCAGATAAGATGAAAGTGGCAAAACTGGATGTAGATGAAAATCCAGTAATCGCTTCTAAATATAGAATTATGAGCATACCTACGATGGGAGTTTTTGTAAATGGAAAAATGGTAGACAAAGTTATAGGTTTTATGCCTAAAGAGCATTTAGTTGAAAAGCTGTCAAAATATTTAAAATAGCTACTAAAAAAGGAGTATCTTTTTGTGAAAGATACTCCTTTTTTAGTAAAACATTATGCTATCACGTTTAAAACTTGCCGGTCATTTACTACTTTTATATAATTTACTTCCGGGTCTTCGGTGCCTTGTATGCTTAAGTTAGCTTCTTTCATTTTATCTACATATTCTATAATTTCTAATGTTATTCTTTCCCCTGGGCAAAGCACTGGAATACCTGGAGGATAAGCCATCAAAAACTCGGCACTTATTTGCCCTACACTTTCTCTTAAAGGTAGTGCAACAGTGGAGGAGCCAAAAGCATATCTTGGTGATACTACTTGTTCTGGTATTTCTGGTATATCTATAGGTTTCGCTATTTCAATGTTTTCATTGTATAATTCATCGCTTATTTCTCTTAAAGCCCTTAAGAGATAATCGACTTTTTCCTTTGTATCACCAATAGAGAATACACATAAAACATTATACATATCTGAAAGTTCAGGTTGTATATAATATCTTTCTGCCAATATTCTCTCTAACTGATGGCCGCTTATTCCAAGGCCTTTAGCTGTTATTGTGACTTTTGTGGGGTCAAAGTCATAGGCACCATCTCGGCCAACAATTTCTTCACCAAAACAGTAGAGTCCTTTTATATTGTTTATCTCTCTTCGAGCGTACTCTGCTAATTCTATTGTTTTATCTAATAATTCTTTTCCTTCTGTAGCCATTTGCATTCTTGCAACATCTAAAGAGGCTAGCAATATATATGAAGGGCTAGTAGTTTGAAGCAAGCTCATCACTTGCTTTACCCTATTGATATCAATTCTATCACCTTTAACGTGAAGCATCGAGCTCTGCGTCATTGAGCCAATAATCTTATGAGTGCTCTGTGCACAGATATCGGCTCCTGCTTCCATCGCTGAAATAGGCAATTTTTCGTTAAATTTAAGGTGTGGTCCGTGAGCTTCATCTACCATGAGTATAGCGCCATAGTCATGAACAATTTCAGCAATTTTTACTATATCCGTAGAAACTCCGTAATAAGTCGGATTTATTATTAAAACAGCTTTTGCATCGGGATGCTCTTTTAACGTTCTTTCTACTGTTTCTGGTGTGACATTTAATGCGACACCGATATTTTTATCAATTTCTGGTTGCATATAAACAGGTATAGCACCACTTAATATAATTCCTGACGTTACAGATTTATGAATATTTCGAGGAACGATAATTTTTTCTTCTTCTCCCATTACACTTAAAATCATTGCTTGAATTGCACCAGATGTTCCGTGTATAGAGAAGAACGTAGCATCGGCACCAAAAGCTTCTGCTGCTAATTCTTGGGCATACTTAATTGGTCCAGTAGGTTTGTGCAAGCTATCTACTTGTTGAAACACTGTTACGTCCATTGACAATACATTTTTGCCCACAAAATCTAAGAATTTTTTTGCCATTCCCACACCTTTTTTATGGCCTGGCACGTGAAAAGGGATAGTATTGTTATTTACATATTCCATTAAGGCATCAAATAAAGGAGTTTGGGTTTGATCAAACTTTTTCAACGCATCTAACACCTTCTTTCATAAGTTTTGGCTCAGAATAAAAGCCTAAAACCTTGATATAAGTAATTCAAAGGCATAGGCTTTGCAGAGCTTTGCTTTCCTTAAAAATAATTTCAATTCATTATAAGACATATTGCTGTAAATTTCAATAATAAGTTTTATGTTAATTTAAAAATATTTTTAGAGAAAGTTTTAAACTGCTAATCTAGTCTTTAATTACACTATACTATATAGTATGAGAAAAACCCTGAAATGTCAAATGCATTTTTGTAATAAGTAGAGGTTTTCTGTATAAATTTTATTTGCGATTTTTACTATAGCAATTTATAATAATAAACAAAACGGTATGACAATATGCGTTTTAATGAGGTGTGGAAATGCTTAGTAAAGATGTTGTGCAAAGAGTAAAGGACTTATCATTAAAAAAGTTGAAAAACATGAATTTTGATGTGGATCAATATTTAATTGAGGAAGCAACTACGGAAGCGCAAAATTTAATAGATTACAAAATTATTCATCAAGTATGTGATAATTTTCATATTGATGAGAGAGAAAATAAAATAATCTTTAAAACTGGAGATTATTTCTTTGGGGATTATATAGTAAAAAATTTAAAAGAAGCGGAATATATAATTTTAGCAATCATTACACTGGGAGATAGAATAGATAAAAGGGTAAATGATTATTTTTCAGAAAGTAATTACACAAAAGGAATGATTTTAGATGTTATTGCAGGCGTTTTCCTTGAAATATTGACGAATAATTTTTGGGAAGAGGTAAGAGAAAACGCGGAAAAGTATGGCAAAGAAGTTACAGATGTTTTTTACCCAGGAAATAAGTGGGACATAAAAAATCAGGCTGTGATTTGCAAACTTGTGGACAGTTCAAAAATCGGTGTAAATATTAATCACAGTTTTATCATAACACCACAAAAAACAGTGTCTTTTGTATGTGGAGTAGGGGAAAACGTGAAAAGACTTGAAAATAAATCAGTTTGCAATAATTGTGAAGCTAAAGATTGTATTTATAGAAATTCTTTTGGTGAATCTAAATATAAAGTAACTGTTCATTTTAGTGGCAACACAAAAGTTATTGAAGTAAGTAAAGGAGAAAATTTATTTCATGTTCTTGTTAAAAATGGAATAAAACTTAACAATTTTTGTGGTGGCAGTCGGATTTGTGGTCAATGTAAAGTTATATTAAGTGAGGAACTTGATATTTCTGATGATGAAAAATACTTTTTGACAGATAAAGAAATAAAAAACAACATTCGGCTTGCGTGTTTTGTTGAGATAGATAGGGATTTAGAGGTCAAGGTACTTTCTGAAGAGCAAAAAGCAAAAATATTGACAAAAGAAAATGATTTGTTAAGTATTGAATTATATCCTCGCGTAAAAACTTCTACAGTAGAAATTAAAAAACCAACTTTACATGACCAAAATGACTATGTTAAAAAAATTAAAGAGGCTGTGGGTGGAGAAATAGAAATTCCTTTAGAGCTTTTAAGTAATCTTCCTGAAGTTTTAGAAGAAAATGATTATAAGGTAAATATTACTATTAGAAAAAATGAAATAATTTCTATTAAAAAAGCTGCTTCAAAACAATACAACTATGGTATAGCATTAGATATAGGAACTACTACTATTGCTGCTTATTTGTATGACTTAGATGAAGGTAAGGAAGTAGATGTGTATTCATGTTTAAATCCACAGAGAACTTTTGGGGCTGATGTTATAACGAGAATAACTTATAGTATTTCTAATTCTCAAGGATTATATCAGTTGCATTCAGCTCTAATAAATAAAATAAATGAGATTGTAGAAGAGTTTTGTGTAAAAAATTCTATAGACAAAAGCGATATACATGAAATTGTGGCAGTAGGTAATCCTACAATGATACATTTTCTTTTAAATGTATCTTCCAAGAATATAGCAATATCTCCGTATGTGCCGACTTTTACGTCAAAGATAGAAGTAAAAGCAAAAGAAATTGGCATAAACATAAACAAGGAAGGATACGTAATAACATTACCGCTTATATCTTCTTATGTAGGAGCAGATACTGTGGCAGCGGTTTTGGCAAACAAAATTGACCAATCTCAGGAACTATGTTTGCTTGTAGACATAGGAACCAACGGCGAAATGGTATTGGGGAATAAAGATAACCTTATTGCTTCTTCGGCAGCAGCAGGCCCTGCTTTTGAAGGAGCAGGAATAACTTTTGGACTAAATGGCGCAGAAGGAGCTATAGACCATGTAGATTTTAGTAAAAGACCTTTTTATACTACAATAGGAAATAAAAAAGCTAAAGGAATATGTGGCTCCGGTATTGTAGATATTATTTCTGAACTTTTGAAGTACGGCATTGTTGATATTACTGGCAGATTTTTGTCTAAAGAAGAAGTTAAAAATGTACCTGTTGATATTGCAGAAAGGATAACTCTTTACAAAGATGAACCGGCATTTTTAATAGAAAATGGAATATATGTGACACAAAAAGATATAAGGCAAATACAACTGGCAAAAAGTGCCATACTTGCTGGCATTAACATCATGATAAAAGAAATGGGCATTGATGTAAATGAAATAAAAAAAGTTTTTTTGGCAGGAGGATTTGGAAATTATATTCTTCCTGCGAGTGCAATAACAATTGGGCTTTTACCAAAGGAACTTCAAGGCAAAATCCTTCAAGTAGGCAATAGTGCTGGAGTTGGTGCGATAATGGCATTGCTTTCTGATAAAGAATTGGAAAGATCTATACATCTACAAAGTAAAATAAGCTATATAGAACTATCAACTCATGAAGATTTTCAAAATGAATTTGTAAAAGGAATGTATTTTTAATAAAAGTGGAAATTAGAATATAAAAAATGTATGGAAATTATAACAAAGGAGTGTTTACAGATGACAAAAGAATACCTTAAGAAAAAGCTTGATAAAATAGATGGAAAGGGGTATAAAGCTTACAAAGACCTTGAAGGAGAATATGAGTTTGAAAAATTTATACTGTATATTGACCATGTTCAGGGAGACCCTTTTGCACCTCCTTCTAGGATAAGGGTTAAAGTGCCTCAAAATATAGCTGATTTTGAGTTTTCTATGTATAACAATCCTTCGAGGCAAGTTGCTTTAGAAGATTTTTTGACAAGGTCAGTTTTTGAAGTTATAAAAAGTTTGCCTTCTTTAAAAGGTACAGGACATAGTGGTGATATTTACATAGACAAAGGTGGTCAACAAATAATTAAAAGAAGTGCAATGGTAGTTAACAAAGATTATGTAGAAGCAAGATTGAGCATAGGACTTCCTGCTTTTGGTAGACGAATAAATGGCAGTGGTGCCCAAAGAATATTTCTTGAATTTTTACCTCAAATTGTAGAAAAAAGTCTTTTAAAAAAGAGCCTCAACGTACAAGATATATGGCTATGGGTTGAGACAGTGGAAGACCAAGATTACCTTAGAAGTCAACTAAAAGAGAGAGGGCTTGTGGCTTTTGTGGCTGATGGTGCGATTCTTCCTAGAGAAAGCGGCATAAGTGATAGACCTTTAAAAGGTGGTAATGTAGTACCTTTTGAGTCGCCGGATAGCTTGAGGATTAAGTTTCAACTTCCAAATCGAGGAGAGATAACGGGGATGGGAATACCCGAAGGAGTTACGCTTATTGTGGGTGGCGGTTATCACGGCAAGTCTACCTTGTTACAAGCTATTCAAAAAGGGGTATACAATCACATACCAGGTGATGGCAGAGAGTTTGTTATAACTGTAGCTGATGCAGCAAAAATAAGAGCAGAGGATGGCAGAAGGATAGAAAAAGTAGACATAAGTCCTTTTATAAATAATTTGCCAAATAACGTAGATACCACAAGGTTTACTACCGAAAATGCCAGTGGCAGTACTTCTCAAGCAGCAAATATTATTGAGGCGATAGAAATAGGCACTAGCTTACTGCTTTTGGACGAAGATACTTCAGCTACTAATTTTATGATAAGGGATGCGAGAATGCAAAAACTGATTGCAAAAAAAGAAGAACCTATAACTCCTTTTATTGATAGAGTAAAACAGCTATATAAAGATAATGGCATTTCTACGATTTTAGTTATGGGTGGCAGTGGAGATTATTTTGATGTGGCAGACTGTGTAATTAAAATGCACAACTACAGACCCTACGATGTCACACAAGAGGCAAAGAAAATTGCTGAACAATTTAAAACAAATAGGGAAGTTGAGGAAAATAATGAGCCTATAGTTATAAAACCAAGAATTCCTCTTAAAAAAGGGCTTGAGGTAAAAGGCAAAAAGATAAAGTCAAAAGATGAGGATACTATTAGATTTGGATACCAGGAGATTGAATTGGATTATGTGGAACAATTAGTGGATAAAAGTCAAACAAATGCAATAGGGGAGATAATACGCTATATTGCTAGTAAATATGTAGATGAAAAAAGCAGTATAAAGGAAATATTAAAAAAGGTATATAAGGATATATACGAAAAAGGACTGGACGAGGTATCTTCTTTTTATGGTAAGCATCCGGGCAATTTGGCATTGCCAAGACTTCAGGAAGTAGCTGCTGCATTAAATAGGTTGCGAAGCTTTACTGTAAAATAAAAATAACCTCCCCAGCAACACCGAACTCGCTTGAGGAGGCTAATCCTTCATTTCTAATTGGTGCCGAAGGTGGGAGTCGAACCCACACGGGGTGTGAGCCCCACTGGATTTTGAGTCCAGCGCGTCTGCCAATTCCACCACTTCGGCGAGTTATTACATTTGATATATTATCACAGGTCAGTAAAAAATTCAATACCCTTTTTATATTTTTGTGTAGGTGTTTTTATTTGTAATCTATTCAAATTCGACATTATTTTTTAAAAGCCTTCTTATTTTCAACATATGGAAGAATTTTCTACGGAGATTTTTTTAAAAAAAGCAGGATTTTTAATGATTAGTGTAGAATATTAGGTTATGTAAAGAACGCAGGAATACTTAGTAAAGTATTTTAAAAAGATGACGATATAACTTATTGGATTGGTGTCTCTTACTTTATATACATAATCTAAAAAAACGTAATTTTTAATGTCTTCCTAAGTTGAAACACTTGGGAAGAAGGGAGAGGAGAAGCTATAATGAATAACAAAAAAGTAATTAGCGTTTTACTTTCTTCAACTTTAGTTTTGTCATTAGCTAATAGTGCTTATGCTGCTACAATTTTAAAGTATGGAATGCGCAGCCCAGAAGTTAGGCATCTACAGCAAAATCTCAATAAGGCAGGTTACTTTGTTACTGCTAATCCTACTGATTATTTTGGACCAGCTACTAAGAATGCTGTTATGCGTTTGCAGAAGGATTATAATTTAGTACCGGATGGTATTTATGGGCCGTTAACAGAAAAAGCTCTTATGGATAAATTAAATGCTATTTCTAAGGCAACAACTCAAACTTCTAATACTTCACTGCAAACTCAAAGTACAGTGACAAGGACTTTGAAGTATGGAATGCAAGGGAACGATGTAAAAGAGCTTCAAAATGCTCTTGCAAAATTAGGATATTTTAAT